>Ga0316608_1001140_pt1 | contig 10973 bp, 11 predicted proteins | sample MIS2016152B_MG_FD_207673 | JGI IMG/M metagenome (GOLD analysis project Ga0316608, IMG submission 207673) | Microbial mat bacterial communities from Middle Island sinkhole, Lake Huron, Michigan, United States - MIS.2016.152B | ecosystem: Environmental > Aquatic > Freshwater > Lake > Sediment... | reverse complement strand
GCCTAAAGCTGGCGAGATGCGTACCAAATCCATTTTGGAAATGTTTAGTTTTTCCTTTAAGTCAGCAGCAAGCGCATCTGCTTTTTCGGCAAACCGACCATGGATCATGGTGACCCACACCGGAGTATTTCCAAACTTCTCGTGCATGGTATCCACGATCATCGTCATCGATTTGTTCAACGTGCGCGCATTGCCTTTCGTGCTGTACTTGCCGTCTGCGTCCACCAGGATGACCGGCTTGAGGTTGAGCAACGCGCCCGCGAGAGCTTTCACCCGTCCAATGCGACCACCGCGCGCGAGATATTCCAAAGTGTCCAGCGTGTAAAGCAGTTGAGTGTTCTCGCGGATTTTTTTCATGCGTTCCTGAATCTTATCCATACTCCAGCCTGCTTTAATACCCAGAGCCGCAGCCAGCACTTGGAAACGCTCGCCAGCAGAAAGGGTGAGCGTATCCCAATAACTGACATTTGCTTCGGATGCAACTTGTCCGCCGCCATCATTCGCAGAGTTAAGCGTGCCGCTCAATCCCGATGAAATGTGGATTGAGAAGATATCCTTGTCTGTTTCTGCAACGTTTCGATATAACTCGGCAAAAATTCCAGCCGACGGTTGCGCTGTAGTCGGAATGGCGGGGCGCATGGTTTCGAGGCGGTTGTAAAAATCATCCGCTGAAATATCGGTGGCGCTTACTTCACCTTCGGGAAAGTTAATGAACAACGGCGCTTGTACGATGCCCAACTGTTCCAATTCTTCAGCAGACAAATCTGCCGCGCAGTCAGTTACTATTTTCATTTATGTCTATCTCCTTAATATTAATGTAATAGCGACCTTGGTCGCGTATTTTTTTGAACGGCTGGCAGATGAGAAAATCAGAAACCCACTCCGCCAGTTATCAATTCCCAATCCAAAATCGTCACATCAAATCGCTCATTAAATCCATTGGCATGATTGCCGCGCCAACGATCCCCGGTCCCGTGTGGACGCCCAACACAGGCGAGATGCGCATCACTTCCAGTTTTGCAATATTGAGTTTTTCCTGGAGTTCCTTTGCCAGGGTATCGGCTTTTTCGGCGAAACGCCCGTGCAGTACAGTTGCCCAAACGGGTGTGCTGCCATATTTTTCGTATACATGATTCACAAGCGTTGAAATGGATTTGTTGATTGTCCGCTCGGTCTTGACCGTGGTGTACTTGCCGTCCGTATCCACGCGGATGATCGGCTTGAGGTTGAGCAGCGCACCCGCAATTGCCTTTACACGACCAATACGCCCGCCACGCGCTAGGTATTCCAACGTGTCGAGGGTGTAGATCAACTCGGTCTTCTGACGGATTTGTTCCAACCGCCCATGCATGGCATCCATTGCCCAGCCCGCTTTTGAAGCAAGCGCCGCCGCCATCACTTGAAACCGCTCGCCGCCAGAGAGGGTCAGCGTATCCCAAAAGTTTACGTTTATCTCGTCTTTCACCAGGTCGCCGCCATCGCGCGCCGAATTGATCGTGCCGCTCAGCCCGGACGAAATGTGAATCGAGAAAATATTATTTTCGGTCTCGGCAAGTTTGCGGTACAACTCTGCAAAGATACCAGCCGATGGCTGCGCCGTGGTCGGAATTTGCGGGCGCATGGCTTCAAGACGATTGTAAAAATCATCGGCAGAAATATCCGCAGAATTGATTTCGCCTTCAGGAAATTGAATAAAGAGTGGCGCTTGCGCAATTTCGAGCTTTTCCATTTCTTCATTCGACATATCCGCTGCGCAATCCGTTACGATTTTCATATTTAGTCTCCTTTGGTTTTACATGCCCGTGGGTGAGTACATTCGGTTTGGTTGCATTTCTTAACTTGTTACTCACTGATGTTACGCGCCCTCATTCCCAGCCCTTCCCCCGAAGGGAAAGGGAGTCCCCTCTGCCTTTGTGACGCGAAGCGGCTAGGGTGAGGGGACTCCTCGCTTCTTCAACAAACTATTGACCAGCATATCCGAGCTTTCCTTCGCCACATTTTTCCAATTCGCGCCTTTCGGATCAAGCAGACTTTGCAGGAGCAAGCCCATTGCCGTGGAGACGATTAAGCGTGAAGCTACTTCCGGGTCCACTTCTACAAAGGAACCTTCTTCGACACCCTGCTTGATCAGCGCGGTGAAATATTTGTGATAACGACGGTACGGGGTGATGCTTGCCTGCCAGATTTTTTCATCGCGGCTGGCTTGCAGCCAGAATTCCAGGAACATCGGCAAGCCCTGGCTCGCGGTTTTCATAATATACGGATAGCCTTCTGCGATCTGTAAAAATGTTTCCGGGGCTGTTTTTTCGCGTGAGGCTTCGATTCCCATGTCAATGGTAGTTAGCCAACTATCCAACAGCGCAAGGAATAGTGCCTGCTTGCTTTCAAAATGGTGATAGAACGCGCCCTTGCTGATCCCCGCATCCTTACAGATCATATCCACACTGGCGGCAGTGTAGCCGTTTGTGGAAAATAATTTGATGGCTGATTTAATGATCTGTGCCTGTGTTTCTTCACTACGTTGTTGCATGAGCCCTCATCCCGCCCTCGCCCATAAAATAGGAGAGGGAAATAAAACAAACCGACTAGTCGGTTTGTTTTTACTCCTGTCTGATTGTACTGTCAAGGGCGAAAGCCACAAGATAAACCTGCTGGGCGAAGTCGTTTTAAGAAACTGTTGGCAATCAATAATTAAAGACCTCGGAGTTCTTCAAGAACTCCGAGGTCTTTTTTATTTTTCACTTGTTACTTGTTACTTCTCATTTTTTGCTCGGTTTCGCCATTTCGTCCCGCACGGTATTGTACAAACTCTCTGCCTTCAAGTCACTCAAAGAATAGCATGGCGCTTCGAGGTGATCGGCGAGTTGCTGTGCGAGTCCCTGGTCAAAGGCGGCGTGTTCCATGTTTATGACTACGGCGCGGGTCTTTTCGTTCGCGATCATTTCGGCAAATTTGAAGCCTTCTTCCTGCGGCGGGAGTGTGCCGATGGAAACGTTGCCTGCGCCGTCGGTCAATACGATCAGCAGCGGCTCCACGTCGGGATGAATATGCTTTTCGTGGGTCAGCACATCATGCGCCATGAACAGTCCTGCCGAGAGCGGGGTCTTTCCGCCGACGGGAATATCCATCAACGCGCGTTGTGCAAGTTGAACTGAATTGGTGGGGGAAAGTACCAGCGTAGCCCGATCTTTCTGAAAGACGATCAGCCCAACGCGGTCGCGTCTTTGGTAGGCATCTGTCAATAGCGAGAGGATCGCGCCCTTCGTGGCATTCATCCGCTCCGCAACCGCCATTGACCACGAAGCATCCACGAGAAACAAAACCAGATTCGCCACCCGCTTCACGCGGATCTTTCTCTGCAAGTCGCTGCGCTTGATCGAGAAAGCCATTTTCTTACGTTCTTCTGTGCGCTGTTTTTGAAAAGGCGCGGCGGCGCGGAACGTGGCGTCGAAGGCAATATCGGTCAGGTTGTCGCCTGCTGGACGCGATTTGATATAGCGCCCGTGTTTGCGCTCCGTTTTGGTCAGCGAACGCCGACCTGCCTTTTGGCGGGTTAATTTGTCGAGGGGGGTGTTGAGTTTACGAGGCTGGAAGGTCTCGCCTGCTTTTACCTTTTGTCCGCCGTCCCACCAGTTCGCGTTGGAGCTTGCGAAAACTTCCTGTTGCTGCATGGGTTCGGGGTTGCCCTGCTGCGGACCTTCCTGCTGCTCGTCTTCAAGTTTTAAGTTTTTTTTTCCTCGCCTTCGCCGTCTTGCTTGCTTTCAGATTCGTCGTCTGATTCGCTCGGCTGCGACTGACCCGCCAACTGCTCGATGCGTTCCTGCAATTGTTCGGCGGACATTTCTGCTTGCTGGAAGGGCGTGCGTTTGATGCGATGGGGCAGAGCCAACTCTGCGGCGAGGGCGATGTCGTGGTCGTTGATCTTGGTGCGACCTTCGAAGGCGGCTTCGGCGCGAGCGGCTTTGAGAATGACCAAGTCTGCGCGGTGACCATCCACATTGAGAGAGGAGGTCAGCGCGGCGATGGAGAGCAGGTCGCGGCTGGTGTGGGTTACGTGGTCAACCAGTTCACGTCCGCGCGCGATCTTCTGCGAAAGTTCATCTTCTTTTATAAGCCATTGCTTGCGGAAGGCTTCGGCGTCTTTTTCGTAGGAAAGATTGCGTTCCATGATGGTGACACGTTCGCGAGCCTCGCGGATGCCGACGATGTCCACCGAGAGGGCGAAGCGATCCAGCAACTGTGGGCGGAGGTCGCCTTCTTCGGGATTCATCGTCCCGACGAGGATGAAGCGGGCGGGGTGGGCAAACGAGATGCCTTCGCGCTCGACCGTGTTCACGCCCATCGCAGCGGAATCCAGCAGGATGTCCACCACATGGTCGTCGAGCAGATTCACTTCGTCGATGTAAAGTAATCCGCGATTTGCGCCAGCCAATACACCAGGCTCAAAATGTCGCTCGCCTTTTTGAATGGCTTTTTCAATATCGAGTGTGCCGACCACGCGGTCTTCGGTGGCAGAGACAGGAAGGTTGATAAATGGCGTGGCGCGTTCCGCTGTCGGAAGTTTCTTGCTTGCGCCACCGCGTTCTTTACATTCGGTGCACCACGTCCCAGGTTTATCGGGATCGCATCCGAAGCGGCAGTCCTGCACGATTTTGACGTGAGGTAACAACGCGGCTAACGAACGGGCAGCAGTAGATTTTGCCGTGCCGCGTTCACCGCGAATCAACACGCCGCCGATACGGGTATCAACGGCATTCAAAATGAGAGCGCGTTTCATGCGCTCCTGTCCAACAATGGCTGTAAAGGGAAATATGGCTGGCATTTGTTTACTCCAAGGCGTGATTATACCGCCTGTTGCATAATTTATTAATGACCTCCTGCAAAACCTTTTTCACCGCGAAGAATCTAAAAATTTTTAGCCGCGAATTACACGAATTGTCGCTGATTTTGTAATCATCAGATAAAGGGCGAACAAAACCTTTTACCACGAAGACACAGAGGCACGGAGTTTTACTCGTATTTTTCTCTGTGTCTTCGTGGCTCCGTGGTTCAAAAAATGTTAGGCTTATTCCTGACCAATACAAATTGTCGCTGATTTTTTGGAAATTCGCGCAACTTGGCGAAATCTGCGGCTGGTTCTTGGGGCTTTGCGTAAGTCCTAAAAGAATCAAATGGGAAAACCTTCGCGAACTTCGCCTCTTCGCGGTAAAAAGAATCCTTTTCGTAGAAGACTCATTAATCTTTAATAGGGAAGGCAAAACCCAAAGTCGCGTGTAACAGGGTTGCCAACTTCGCATTTCACTTGTATAATCCAAACTACATTTCAGTTAATTGGAGTCACGCGTGATGGATGAAAATGAAGCCCTAACTGGGCAAGGGGCAAATGCCCAGGGAGAACACCCTAACAATCAAACAATGGAATCACTGCTCGAATCAGAATCCATGAGTGTGGAATTGCCCCAAGTGGGCGAGATCCGCAAAGGTATGATCGCAAGTATTGGCGCAAACCAGATTCTTATTAGTGTTGGCGCAAAGTCTGAAGGCGTTGTTGCAGGACGCGAGTTGGAACAACTCACGCCCGAAGAACGTGCCGAGCTTCAGGTTGGACAGGAAGTAAATGTCTATGTCCTCAACCCTGAAGACCAGAATGGTAACGTTGTGCTTTCCTTCAAACGTGCTCAGGAAGAGATGTCTTGGGAAAACGTCGAGAAGATGATTGCCGATGAGACCGTGATTGATACAAAGATCATTGGATTCAACAAGGGCGGCTTGATTGCCGCCGTGGGCAACCTCCGTGGTTTTGTTCCCTCTTCCCAGATCAGCGCATCACGCCGCGCCCAGTCCTCTGGCGATACGCCCGAGCAGCGCTGGCAAAAGATGGTCGGTCAGGCAATCTCTGTCCGCATCATTGAGGTGGATCGTGAACGCCGCCGCCTCATTCTTTCCGAACGCTCTACCAACACCGAATCCCGCTCTTCCATGAAAGACCGCGTCATCAGCGAATTGGAAGAAGGCAAAGTGTACACAGGCAAAGTTACCAGCCTCGCAGATTTTGGCGCTTTCGTCAACATCAACGGCGCGGATGGACTCGTCCACCTTTCCGAACTTTCATGGGAGCGTCTCACGCATCCCAAGGAAATCCTCGAAGTTGGACAGGAAGTCAAGGTCAAGGTTATCAATGTTGACCGCGAAAAGAAACGCATCGGGCTTTCCATGCGCGCCCTTCAGGATGATCCCTGGAAGAGCCGCGTCGAGAAGTACAGCGTCGGTCAACTTGTCGAAGGCACGATCACCCGCCTGACCAAGTTTGGCGCCTTTGCCCGCCTCGAAGGCGACATCGAAGGACTCATTCACATCTCCGAGTTGAGCGAGAACCGTGTCGAGCACCCGAAGGAAGTCCTCAAGGAAGGCGAGACCAAGACCCTGCGCGTCATCCGCATCGATGGCGAACAGCACCGCGTTGGGCTTAGCCTCCGCAAAGTAGACTCCGCCGCCTTTGCCGACAAAGACTTCAAGATGCTCACACAAGAATTCCGTGAGCCAGATGAAGAAGCCCCGTCGGACGCAGCAGAAACAAAAGACGAAGAACCCAAATCAGAGTAAAACAACCAGAGCGCACCGAAAGGTGCGCTCTTCAATAACTCCTATGACACTTATTGTTGATGCTCACGCAGATATCGCCTGGAACATGCACAAATATGGGCGAGACTACACCCGCTCTGCTCATGAAACCCGCCGACTCGAAGTTGGCAGTCAGGCTGTTGCAGACAACGAAGATTCAACGCTTGGCTGGGCTGATTATCAGCGTGGGCAGGTGGCAGTCATTTTCTCGACCCTTTTTGCTGCCCCAGTGCGTTGGAGTACAAGCGAAAATAAATCACAGGTCTACAAAACATTCGATGAAGCCCATGCTCAGTATCGTGAGCAATTATTGACCTATCATCGGATGACGGATTCAGCGCCCGACAAATTTCGGCTCATCAACTCCCTCCGCGACCTGAACCTGATTCTTGACCATTGGTCGAATCCCAGCCCTGAGCATGGACATCCCGTCGGCATGGTTGTCCTGATGGAAGGCTCTGAGTGTATTCGTGACCTTTCAGAACTAGAGGAGTGGCACGAACTTGGCGTCCGCTTGATTGGTCCCGCCTGGGTCGGCACACGCTACAGCGGCGGCTGGAAAGAACCTGGCGCGCTGACAAGTGACGGGCGCAAACTTCTCTCAGCCATGGCGGACTACAACTTTACCCTCGACCTCAGTCACATGGATGAAAAAGCCGCAGTCGAGGCGCTGGACATATATCGCGGACCCATTGTCGCCACGCATGGTAACTGCCTTTCGCTCCTGCCCAACTCAGATTCGAATCGACACTTCTCGGACCGTGTTATCGAAGGCGTCGTTGAACGTGATGGGGTGGTGGGCGTGGTTCCTTATAATTCATACCTAAAAGTTGGCTGGACCGTTGGAAAAAATAAACGGGAAGAAGTCCCGCTTGACTATGTCGCTGACCAACTCGATCATATCTGCCAGATTGCAGGAGATGCGCTTCACGCAGGCATTGGCTCGGATTTGGACGGCGGATTCGGTCTGCAATCCATCCCGCCCGAAATGGATACGGTTGCCGACTTGCAAAAATTGTCACCCTTGTTGAAGATACGCGGCTATTCTGAAACAGATATCGCCAATATTCTCGGCGGTAATTGGATAGCGCGTCTAAAAAGAGATTTACCGAAATGAACACAAATCAACCCGCATCTACACCTGTGGAATCCCCTTCTGAGACAGATGATCCATCTACACCACGTATTTATTTTAGCGTGGCTATGACCCTCCTTGGTTTGTTGGTTTTTGTGATAGGTGCCAAGCCCAATTGGTTCGGCTGGGATCGCAGCGCCGTCGTCGGGTTTGTACAAATTGCTGTTTTCCTAGCTGGTCTTGCGATTATTTGTTTGGGCGGATATATCGGACTGCTTACGTTGTGGTGGGGATATGAGCGCACCATTGTAGCGGATATCGGCACCCGACTGGTCGGCACAGGATACGTCATTGCCGTCTTTGCCGGACTGGCAGATATTTTTGGAATGGGATCGCAGTCCTTTCCGCAGGTTCCATACTTTGGTCCGTGGCAGGCTTCAGGGGTGCTGATTGGGCAGGGAATCATTGCGCTGGGCTTCTTGCTATTCATCCCCTTTCGCCCCCGAAAAGATTTGCACAGGAATGATTTATAAGTGTTCTTCGGGCGAGTTATGCTTTCCGATGATTGTGTTTATATAGTATGATTACAGCAATTGATTTAACCCCATAATATTTATATCCAAAACTCATAATGCAGATCATGATTTTGTAGGAGAGATGACATGACAACAAAGAAATGGATAAATCGCTTTGCGCCATTATATAAGCCGGCTGCGAATATGGATGTAGTGCCTGTGACCTTGCGCCTTAAAATAATGGACTTGTTCGAGCGCGCGATTGTCGAGGCGACAGGTGAAAAGAGGGAGCCTTATGAAGAAGTGAGGTATGTCACCGAAAAGGGCGCAATTACCGGCTGGGTACATGGCGCCGACCTTGAAGATTATGTGGAGAAATATCCTCGTGATTGTGTAGTGATTTACAACCAAACCCCCTACCCGAATGACTTTGAACAATATTTTATTTTCAACGGTGTAAAGCAGGTCAATGGCTGCGGCGAATTATGCGTGGCTTATGTTCTTGGTATTTCATTGCAGGAATTGCTTGAGAACTGGCAAGTGAAAGCCCCCTCTTTTTGGAAGCGCATTTTTGGAGGCGGCAGGGCGCGCGGCACAGGTTCGGGTGAATTGAAAGAAATGTTCGATATTTACGCTCAACAAAGTATGCAGTTGACAACTGCCATATATGAGCCGCACATCAAGCGCAGTCGTTACACCATTAAAGGGATGCAGCGTCTGCTTCAAGATGGTTCGGTAATTGCCAGTGTAAATATTGACGGTGGCACGGGTCTCCTGCGTGGAAGCGGGGTCTTGCACTGGGTTGTCGTAACAAAAGTTATCGCGGAACGCAATGGTCTTGGTTTTGTCGAGCTTTATAACCCAGCCATGAACAGGATTGAATATTATTCGTGGCTGGAGTTTATTAGTTCAGCCCGTCAGCCGTACGGCGTGTATGTGCCAGACACAGTTCCCGCATAATTGATATAGGGTTTGTAAAAAAGCCAGTCGCGCGACTGGCTTTTTTTATACCTGCTCGTGACTTTTATAGAAAAAATGGCGCTGTAACCGATACCCGAGATGGCAACGATAGCGGAACTCACGCGGGAATAACTATTTGCGTTATTCATTGAGTCTCTCAACAGAATTAGCGAATTGGAAGAGATGTTGCGCTTGAAACACATGCCGACGAACTCAAAGAATTCGTCACGCATAGTTCATAATGTCATCGGCATGGACAAGTTGTAATATAAACGCAATTACCGAAATCCAGGATACGCGTATCATTGCAGGGAGCAGACAGACAAGGCTTCGTCTCATTAGGCGGCGTCCAAGAGATGTCAATATCATCAGCTACTCAACCCTAAAAACCTTGTGAGGATAAATGGATTCCCTTTCAGAACGCCGTCAGGCGATTCTTTTTCTTACGCTCGCTGCGATTTTATGGAGTACCAGCGGAGTATTGGTAAAAGCATTGGATTGGGGAGCAATGGCAATCCTAGGTGGGCGCAGTCTGTTTTCTAGCCTGATATTTCTCGTTTATCTGCGCCGCCTTCCCACCCAGTGGACGCGCTGGAAGGTTCTGGCTGCGGTCGCTTCCATCATGACCCAATTCCTATTCGTCACATCCACCAAGCTAACCACCGCCGCAAATGCCATCTTCCTACAATACACCGCGCCTATTTATATTGTTCTGCTTGCTTTCTGGCTACTGCGTGAAAAGCCGTCTCGAACGGATTGGGGCTCGATGTTCATTATTTTTCTTGGGCTGGTTCTTTTCTTCGGTGATAAATTGAGCACAGATGGTTTTTACGGAAACATCCTGGCGGTTTTGAGCGGGCTTACCTCCGCAGTTATGATCGTTTCATTTCGCGCACAAAAGGATGGAGCGCCCGCGGAAAGCTCTCTCATTGCCAGTCTTGTAATAGCCATATTTTGTTTTCCATTTGTCCTTAAGGAGACGTGGACAGTCACCAACTGGCTAATCATCGCCTATCTCGGCTTATTTCAACTTGGGCTTGCCTTTATATTTTTCACCAAAGCAATTAAACACATCCCTGCCCTGGAGGCGAACCTCGTTGGCACGCTTGAACCTGTCTTGAATCCAGTCTGGGTCTTCCTCTTCCTCGGCGAAAGGATGGGAACCTACGCTCTCTTTGGCGGGCTGATCGTGCTCGGCGGCGTGATCCTCAGCGCCGTTGGCAGCGCCCGCGCAGCAAATGACAAGACATCCGAAGTCTTTGAGACTTCGGATGTCTGAGGGGTCTGCTTTTGATGTAAAATACAAGCCATGAACGCATTGGCAACCGCCCAGCCCCCCTGCCTGCCCGAAATCGTGGAACGCATCACGCGCAAATTTCATCCCGTGAAAATCATCCTTTTTGGTTCATGGGCGCGGGGCGAAGCGCGGGAAGACAGCGATGTGGATTTGCTGGTCGTGCTGTCAAAGGTGGAACACAAGCGCAAGACGGCGATTGAGGTTTTGCGGGCATTGAATGGCTTGCCCATCAGCAAGGACGTTGTCATTACCACGCCGCAGGAAATCGAAAAATATGGAAACGCCGCTGGCGACATTTTGCGTCCCGCGCTGGAAGAGGGGAAGGTCATTTATGAAAGCAAGTGAAGAAAAAATCCAAAAGAACAAATCATAAAATCTCAAGCGAGGAATTCATCTCATGGCTGACCATATCAGCGTTACACAAATCTCGAACTACATCGGACAGGACATCGTCCTCAAGGGCTGGGTCTACAATCGCACAGACAAGGGCAAGCTGTCCTTCCTG
>Ga0316608_1001139_pt1 | contig 10975 bp, 10 predicted proteins | sample MIS2016152B_MG_FD_207673 | JGI IMG/M metagenome (GOLD analysis project Ga0316608, IMG submission 207673) | Microbial mat bacterial communities from Middle Island sinkhole, Lake Huron, Michigan, United States - MIS.2016.152B | ecosystem: Environmental > Aquatic > Freshwater > Lake > Sediment... | reverse complement strand
TCCTTGTTGGATTGGTTGGGTGTAGATAGCTGATTGGTTGGGGCCCAAAAGGTTATTTGCACTATCATGGTTTCTCTCCTTTGTTTGAAGCAAAAGCCTAGCGTAATGCTAGGTTTTTGTGATTCTGAGCATTTATAGTTTACCGAAATCAAATCGCTTTGAACAGGTGATAAATAAAACAAGGCTACGGATAAAAATGCCGTAGCCTTGTTTTATTTATTATCGCAATAGAGTTAATTATTTACTCCTCACCAACCCAACCCACTAGCTCAGGTTCGCCCCACACCGCCCATGTCCATTGATGGCTGCCGAGGGCTTCTGTGGCAAACTCAAAACGCGAGACATCGCCGACAGGGAGATTAAGGGGAATTTCGACTTCTTGCCAATGGAGGCTGTTTGTTTGCTTACCCCACACTCGCATGCCATTGACCCGCACACTAAAAGCTACTAAATTGCTAGGAACAATCCGAGAACCGTCGCGAATCCCTACGGCGACGCGCAAACTGACCTGCTGTAACGTTTTAGGAATAGCCACCTGATATTCCAACACCGCTTGGCCGACCACCGGTGGATGCGCCCACAATGCAGGACGAGTTTCGCCGCCGACTTGCGCCAAATCCATTTGGATGTGCATGCCTTTGGCCTCTTGCGAGGTGGCAATGGTGGCCTGATTAAACATTTCAATAAAGCTATAGCTCCACATGACGGCAGGAACTTGGGTGGCGAGACTTTCTTGCCAATGTAAAAAAGCGACATAATCGCTGAGTTTACGTTGGCTTTCGGGCAATAGTCGTTGTATTTCTGGGATAAGTTGGGATAAGTCAGTCATTTTAGGATTTAGGCAACGAATTAAACGAATTGAGCCTTTATAAGGTTCAAAACCTTATAAAGGCTTAACGTTTAATTCGTTGCTAGGAGTTTGTTTTTATTATAAAGTTACCGCGTTATTAACCCTAAACCAACGATTGAGGAGATAAAGGCAGCCGAAAATAGGCAACATCACCACTGTATTCAAAAACGCGGCGGGCATGATGATATTGACGAAGGCAATTTCAGGGGTAAGAGGGCGGCCTAAGCCACGCAGGAGGGTCAGGGCAATGGCGTAAAATAAAATAGTGATGGGCAAAATTAACATGGCAGGCATAGCTAAATTGGTGCGTCCAAAAATTCGGTCATGAATGAGGTCAGCGGCTAAGGCCACCATGAACATAGTGACGGTGAAGACCCCAAAGGGCGTAGCACTGGTGAAATCTAAACATAGCCCCGCGAACAGTGCCAACGATAAACCCTCGTCCCAACCGCGTAAGATAATCCAACTAATCGTTACAATAAGGATTAAATCGGGGTGTACCAGATTAAATTTAAGGTAAGGTGAGAGCGTGATTTGCACTAACCAGGCGAGAATTAAGGTGATGTAAGGCATGAGGTGTAATATTTAGTCATCTGATGACTAAACTCTCACTTTTCCTGTTGTTGCAAAATTTCCGACTCAATATCTACTGGCTCAAACGCGGTGATGACGAGGACGGTTTCCAACTTACCAAAATCCACAGTTGGCCGAATACGGGCAGTTTGGAATAAATCCTGGTCACGCTGAATCACCTCCGTCACCTGCCCAATGACCAATTTGCTGGGGAAATTTCCGCCTAAGCCAGAGGTTAACACAATGTCACCTGGGCTGACCTGTTCATTTTGCGGAATCCGATCCATGATGAGGCTGGTATCAATCGTGCCGCGCACCGTCCCCGTGGCTCGACTATTTTGCACGACGGCATTGACGGCACTGGCGGGGTCTATCAACATTAAGACGCGGGCATAATTAGGGCCAACCTCCGTCACCCGTCCCACTAGCCCGCGATGGGTCACAACGGGCATGTGTTTGGCTATGCCATCCCGCGCCCCAACATCAATGTAAACGTAATAGAGAAAATTGGTGGGGTCAATACCAATGATGCGCCCTTTGACCTCTGCGCCTTGATAATTAAATTGCGGATTACTACGGGTATAATTGAGCAATTGATGGAGTTGTTCATTTTCGCGCGCCATTTCCCGTAATTGTACATTTTCGATGAGCAATTTTTCGTTAGTAGTTTCTAACTCGCTGACGCGGCTTTGCAAAGTAACGATATTTTTAGACAAATTACTTTGGCCGAGCAGATCTTGGGCGGTGCTGGAAATGGATTCTTGCAGGGGAACTAACGCAGTTTGAATGGCTACTCGGAGAGGAGTGAGATAACCAAGTTGGCCTAAGCCAAGTAAAATCAAGGTCAAAATGAGGGAAAGAACGGACTGACGACTCATGGATAATTAGGAATTAGGAATTAGGAATTAAAATTTTAATTCCTAATTCCTAATTCCTAATTCCTAATTTTTATTGCGATTGCGTTGCAAGGCCGCGAGGACGGGGGCGTATTTATCGAAACTTTCTAAAATTTGCCCCGTGCCACGCACCACGCAGGTTAACGGGTCATCGGCAATATAGACCCGCATTTTGGTTTCTTCGGATAACCGCTCGGCCAAACCCTGAAGCAAACTGCCACCGCCTGCTAAGGCAATGCCACCTTCCATGAGGTCAGCAATCAACTCTGGTGGCGTTTTATCAAGAGTATCGCGAATGGTATCAATAATCACTTGCACTGCATCACTCAACGCCTCACGCACCTCCACGCTAGAGACTTCCACCGAGTCGGGCAGCCCCGTAATGAGGTTACGTCCGCGTAAAGTTACGGTTTGTTCTTCGGGTAAGGGATAGGCTGAACCAATGGTAATTTTGGCGCGCTCGGCCATGCGTTGCCCAATGAGTAAATTATATTTTTGGCGCGCATAGTTAATAATCGCCTCGTCCATCTCATCACCTGCCACGCGGATAGAGCGAGTCACTACCATGCCTGCCATTGAAAACACCGCCACCTCCGTTGTGCCACCACCAATATCGATAATCATGCTACCAATCGGCTCAGTAAAGGGCAGCCCTGCACCAATCGCCGCCGCCACAGGCTCTTCCACAATAATGGTCGAGCGCGCCCTGGCGTTACGGGCCGCATCTTCAACGGCGCGGCGTTCCACTTCCGTAACGCCACTGGGAATACCAATGACCACGCGGGGGGCATAAAATGGGGCGGGCAAAAAAGGGATTTGCTCATGGACTTTGCGGATAAAATAGCGCAACATGGCCTCCGTAATTTCAAACTCAGAGATAACCCCATCGCGCAAAGGACGAATGGCAATGATATTCGCCGGGGTGCGCCCCACCAACTCCTTCGCCTCAAGCCCAATGGCTAATGTTTGTTTCGTTTTCTTATCTATCGCCACAATCGACGGTTCATTAATGACAATGCCTCTGCCTTTCACATACACCAATGTATTTGCTGTTCCTAGGTCAATGCCGATATCTAATGAAAAAATTCCTAATAACCAATCTAAAGGACCAGACACGTTATAATTTTACTCCTCAGGTCTTATCAAATCATTAATCAGACACTTTATGCCTACTCAAATCTATCAAAGATAGGACTTACGCAAAACCGTTCATTTTGAGGAGTGACACACGCCCTCGTGTGTCACTGTTAGCACGAGGGCGTGCTAACCTCCGCGATTTTTGCGTAAGTCCTAAATGTGAACCGATAGATTATACCACAATCATAACATGGCACAAAGAAACTCGTCAATGACCAATTAGAGCCTCGCCGTTTCGCCGTAGTTAAAATTTATGCTATACTCTAACTATGTCAATTTTACTGTTAAATGAAGATGAATTACGTCAAGCGATTAATACCTCCGTTGCCATTGAAGCCATTGAAGCGGCCTTTTTTACGTTAGCGCAAGGGCGCACTAATTCAGTGGAAGTGGCTTATTTGCCGTTACCTGAAACACATGGTCAAGTGGAAATTAAAGGAACTTATCTCAGTGAAGCCCCTTACTATATCGTTAAGACGGCCAACACTTTCCTTGATAACCCTACGATTAATTTGCCCGTGCAAAATGAAGTTCTCATGGTTTTTGATGCCGCGACGGGTTTTCCCGCGGCCATTATTTTAGACCGAGGCTACTTAACCCAAATCCAAACGGGGGCCGCAGGCAGTGTGGTCGCGAGACATTTGGCGAATGAAAATCTTCATCAAGTAGCGATCATTGGCACCGGACAGCAAGCCTACATGCAGCTAAAAATGTTGCTTTCCGTACGAAAAGTACGAAAAGTATCAATTTGGGGCCGCTCACTCATGAATGTGGATACGTATGCTCGTCGTTTGATGGAGGAGCATGATTTGGATATTGAGATTGCGCCCTCGGTGCAGGCTGCAATTGAGTCGGCTGATTTGATTATTACGGCAACTTCTAGCGAACAGCCACTGATTGAGGCCGAGTGGCTCAAACCAGGCGTGCATATTACGGCCATTGGTAGCAATAGTTCGACTAAACAAGAACTGCATCCCGAAGTATTACGACGCGCCGATGTGATTATCGCCGATAAACTGAGCCAATGTGCTGAAATTGGCGAAATTCATCATGGGTTAGTGGCTGGCACAATAACCCTGGCCGATGTGCAAGGCGAATTAAGCGATTTGGTGGCGGGCAAAATTCCTGGCCGCACTAGCCCAGAGCAAATTACGGTGGCAGACTTAACGGGGCGCAGCGTCCAAGACTCGGTCATGGCAATTTTGGCCTTAGAAAAAGCCCTCTTCTTAGGCTTAGGCCAACGGCTGACATAAGTAAATTAACGATAACCCCTTGAATAGAATTTTCCGTCACCCCCACGTTATCTTTCTAGCGGTTTTAGTGGCCGCCAATCTAACCCTCTTTTTCCCCGCCGCCTCACCCTTACGCATTATTGGTTCATTACTACTTATCACAATTTTCCCTGGCTGGTTATGGGTTAATGACCTCGCCTCCGCTTCATTACGCCTCACTCTAGCCGCAGCCCTGAGTTATACTTTTACCAATCTCATTACTTTATTATTACATTATATACCTGGCCCACTTCCCATGTGGCAACTCGTAGCCGCGCTCAATTTAGTCGCGCTGCTACCCTTATTATGGCAACGGGATTATCGTAATCTATTTCCTAAACCTCACAGGTTTTTAAAACCTCTGAGGTTTAAATGGGCTTATCTCCTCATCTTACTGCCCGCGCTTTTCCTCCGCTTTACCAACCTCAATTATAGCGAATTTCAAGGTGACGAAGCCCTCATCATGATTTCCGCCGCCGAAGCCATGAGTGGACATGAGAACGCGCTTTTTCTACGCTCCAAAGGCCCCGCCGAAGTCCTCATGCCCCTCGCCCTGTGGCGACTCACTGGCACAATAACCGAAGGCATAGCACGTCTGCCTTTCGCCCTCGCCACCCTTTATGCAATTATTACCGTTTATTTAATCGGACAAAAATTAACCCAACCTCATCGAAGCCCGCAAATAATTGCGGACTCCCCTGAAATGCTTCCCCAAAAACCTCATCGGAGTCCGCAATTATTTGCGGACTCTTCTGAAATAACCCCTTTATTTGCCGCCGCCTTTTTAGCCTTTAACGGCTTCATGGTTGCCTTTGGGCGCATTGTGCAATATCAGGGCATGGTGGTGTGGTTTAGCAGCCTGGCCTTTCTCATGTTGTGTCAATGGCGTGAGACACGGCAACCCCGTTGGGCTTTCCTCAGTGGCTTCTTCCTCGGTAGCGGTTTGTTAGCCCATTACGATGCCATTTTAGTTTTACCCGCCCTCCTCTGGCTTGGACGCGAAGGAACGAAAAAGGACGAACCACGCGAACAAAACCCTCTCACTTCTCACTTCTCATTTCTACTTGGCTTACTCTTAGTTACGCTACCGTTCTACCTCCCCTACAGCCTCGACCCCCAAGCCAATCGCACCAGCGATTATTTGGGTGAACGTATAGGGCATAGCCTCCGTAATAATCTGCCCGCATTTTTTCAATTTAATAGCTTTTATAGTTCATTTTATTACATGGTCATTACCAGTATACTAGTATTTGGCTTCATACTGTGGTTGATTTGGCGAGCGCGCTGGGGGCGGTGGTGGCTGACCTTGCCGTTAATAACGGGAGTAATAGCCGTGACCATTTATCCCGAAGCCCTGAAATTTGGCTCACAAAATTTCGCGGGTGGCTTGTTTGGCCTGTTATTTTTAGTCACATGGCTGGCGTTACCCATGACCTCTATCGAACAAGCCTTGCTTATCTGGCTGGCCGTACCATTTTTAGGCTATAACTTTGTCGTTGCGCTTGGCCTCACCCACATTTATACCATCGTTCCTGCCTGGTCACTCATGGCGGCCCTCGCGACTGGACAAATAAGCGAACGCGAAGGGCGCGAAGAAAGTAATTACGAAGGACGCGAAGAAAATAAAATTGAAACTAATTTCGCGCCTTTCGCACTTGTCTTCGCCTTTTTCGCGTTCGCGTTCACCCTTTTTCTCTGGAACGCCTTTGTGCGCCATGACGTGGAATATTGGCAAGATTATCCGCAGGGCAACCTGACTCCCTTCTGGACACCTCACACAGAGTTACCCAAGGCAGGTTTTTTTGGCCTGGCTCATCGCGCGGGGTGGAAGGCCGTCGGGCAGGCCATTAGTCAGGGTGATTTGGTGGGTGATTATGGTAGCAACGAAGAACCTGACGTGACCACATGGTACACGCGGGGCGCGCCGCGTGCTTGTGACCCCTACCCTGAATTTTATTTTATGGCGGATGATTTGATTGACCCCGTTAAGTTGCCTAACGATATATTAGAGTCAGCATATCGCGAAGTGGGGCAATTTAATTTAACCAATGGCAAAGCCATGAAGTTACATCAACGTAACCCGACCACCTTACAGTTAGGTCAGCTAGATGAAACTCCCCTCGCGGCGCAATTTGACCAAACCGCCTGGCCTGAAGCCTTTGCCCGTTCAGGGCGCGGCGCAATTCCCGCGGCGGTCAATTTTAAGCAACTCATCAAACTGATTGGCTATGACCTGGACACACGGCGCGCTCACCCACAAGGGCGAGTCTCGGTAACGCTTTATTGGCAAGCCCTCACGAACATTCCCATGAGTTACCAAGTTTTTGTTCATTTAGAACGTGACGCTGGCCTGGCCGCCCAAGCTGATGGCGTGCCTGTTTGTTGGACATATCCCACGGATGTCTGGCGACCTGGGCAAATTATCGCCGACCAACATGCCATTGCTCTGCCCGCCGAGATAGCCCAGGGCGCGTATCGGTTGGAAATTGGCTGGTATCGCCCTGATGATTTCACGCGGTTAGATTGGCTTGATGAAGCGGGCAACCCTGCGGGGACAAGTTTTACGTTAAATAACGTAATAATAAGATAAACAAAAAGCCTCGCTAGGCCATGACACCTAACGAGGCTAAAGTAATAACCTCTATCAAGCTAATTAAGAAACATTAGCTTTTGTAATAACCCACTTCATAGCGTGCTTGGCTGGCCATAGCTGATAATAAATCATGTAATCCCGCATGGACTTTGCGATGTGTTTCACTTGTTCGCCAAGCCATCAATGATTCTTCGGTATCCCACCAGCTAATAATCGCCACTTCATTTTTATCTTTTGATTTTAAGACAAGAATCCCCTGAAAACCAGGTTGTTGGGTCACATGAGGACTCACCTCCTGCTCCCATTGTGCCACAAAACCATCTATCCGTGCGGCATCCATTTTTAAGTTTCTAATTGCTGCAAACATTTTAATCTCCTTTTATAAAAATAACCTTGTCTAACGAGGGCTACGCGCACTAAAAGTGACCGTTTGGCGGTTTATATCAGTTACTTTAATGCCTTCAATGTGCCTTACTAACTGTACTATATGCCTATTCGTGAGAAAAAACAAATTTGCTCTAATCTGCCAACGTTCTCTCAAAATATATCCCCACCTAACAATCCCATGCTTTTGCCAATTGAAAAAAGCATGTTATGCTACAAATTAACGATTATACGGAAGCTATACTGCGCGAGGGCATGAATTAAACTTTTCAGGAGTGCGAAAATTTCATTTTCGCAGTCAAAATGAAATTTTGAGACTCCAGTTTATGCCCTCTCGCAGTATAAGCAAAATTTGGAGTCGTAAAGCGTGCTTTGCGCCACAAAGCACGTTTTACGACTCCTGTCATAGAGGCATCTAGTCAATGATTAAGCAACATAAATTTTTAATCGGTGGTCAATGGCGTACCAGCGACCACCTTGAACCCGTTATTTTTCCTTACAATGGCGAGGTCGTCGGTGAAGTGTATCAAGCTGGGCCCGCTGATGTGGAAGACGCAGTGCAAGCGGCAGTACGCGGCTTTGAAATTACCCGAAAATTGCCGACTCATGCTCGCGCCCGTATCTTATTTAATTTGTTAGAGCAACTCGAAAAACGCAGTGGCGAGATGATTGAAGCCATGACCTTAGAGGGTGGTAAAACCCTTGATGTGACACGGGGCGAAACCGCACGCGCCATCGAAACCATCCGCGTGGCGGCGGAGGAAGCCAAACGCATCAACGGTGAGATTATTCCGCTTGACCTGACTCCCGCAGGCGAAGGGCGCATGGGCTTGGTCAACTATTTTCCCCTCGGTCCCGTTTTAGGCATTACGCCCTTTAATTATCCCCTCAATTTGGCCTGTCACAAACTCGCCCCCGCCGTCGCCGCAGGCAACTCTTTCATCTTCAAAACTTCGCCCAACACGCCCCTCTCAGGTGTATTACTCGCCGAAATGTTGCTAGACGCGGGCTATCCCCCTGAAGCCCTGAGCATGTTCACTTGCCCCAACCCTGTAGCCGAGAAAATGGTGCCTGACCCACGCATTGCCTACCTCACCTTTACGGGCAGTTCGCAAGTGGGTTGGCACTTACGGAGTATTGCGGGACGCAAGCGAGTTGGTTTGGAGTTGGGCGGTAATGCGGCGGCAATTGTGCATGAAGATGCTAACATAGATTACGCTGTGGGGCGGATTGCCATGGGCGGCTTTACTAATTCAGGCCAAAGTTGCATTTCGGTGCAACGGGTGTTGCTGCATCGTCCGATATATAATGAAACGGTAGAGAAATTACTGGATAAAATCAGCCAATTCAAGACGGGCGACCCGCGTGACCCGTCGGTCACGCTTGGCCCGATGATTGATGAACGGGCAGCCGCCAAAGCCTTCGTCAAAGTTCAAGAAGCCCTAGACCAGGGCGCATCGGCCCCCATTGGCGGCAAATGTCATGGGGCGATATTTGAGCCAACCGCCTTACTGAATACTACACCCACCATGCGGGTTAATCGGGAGGAGTTATTTGCCCCCATCATTACCATCAGTCCATATGACGAATTTGACGAGGCCATTGCGCTGTCTAACGGCACAGATTACGGGTTGCAAGGTGGGGTCTTCACTCAAAACATGAGCCGTATTATGAATGCGTACGAACGCATGGAGGTCGGCGGAGTCATTGTGAATGATGTGCCGACCTTCCGCGTTGACCAAATGCCTTACGGTGGCGTTAAGGGGTCAGGCATTGGCCGCGAGGGGCCGCGCTATGTCATCCATGAAATGAGCGAACAAAAATTACTGGTCATCAATAAGCTGGGCGCGTAGAAAATAAGAGCCACTTTAGATTTTTCAAGTGGCTCTTATTCGTTTTAACCGTTCAGGGGTGCGAAAATTTTACTTTCGCCTGTCAAAATGAAATTTTGACACTCCAGTTTACGCCCTCGCTCAGGATAGTCACAAGGTTAACCTTGCTCCTATCCAAAACCTGGCTATAATAACGTTTTGAAATTATCTATGAGAGGAGTATCAACACAATGTTAAAGAAAAATAAATTTTTCAAAGATTGGCTTTATGAAGAAGTTGAATTGGCCTTTGGGCTAACCTGTCTGCGTGACCACCCCTTATTAACTCACCTTAAAAGCCTGACCCTAGACCCGCATGACCCGCGCCGTCCTGCCATCGAACAATTGCGTCTTATTCTGTTTGATTACATTAATTCTTGGAATGAAGATGAATATAAATTTATGTTCATCAGCCCTTTTTTGGCTTTAGTTCCCTTTGTTAGTCCTTATTACAAAGTATTTACACAGCGTAAAATGCAGGTTAAATATGAGCAAGGCACAAAAATAACCGAAGGGCTAGTTGAATTTATGCTGGCTAAAGGGAAGCAAACCCCGCGCAAGCCCCATTTTTTTCTGCATGAATATAAACCCGAAAAACGGCGCGACAATGACCCACTAGGGCAATTATTGATTGCCATGGTGGCGGCGCAACACCTGAATGAAGATAACTTGCCAATCTATGGGATTTATGTGAATGGGCGCAACTGGTTTTTAGTGGTGTTAGATGGGCAAAATTACGCCGTCAGCAACCCTTTTATGGCAACCAGTGAGCAGATTTTTAATTTATTCGCGGTGTTAGATTATTTTAAGACGTTCATGGAAGAACTTTATCGTGAGGGATAATTTGTTATCTTGGCCTAATTTAAGTAAAATTGATATATGTCTTTATTTCTCAAGTCAATAGTTCAGTAGGAAGAACATGCCAAATTTCGTTTTTGAGTGGGATGAACATAAAGCTAACTTAAACCTTAGAAAACACAAAGTTAGTTTTGAGGAAGCAACAACAGTTTTTGATGACCCGTATTTGATGACGTTTCCTGACGAAGAACATTCTGATAATGAGCAACGTTTTATTGATATTGGTAATTCTGCCAAAGCGAGAACTTTAGTGGTTATTCACACTGAGCGCGAAGAAATTATCCGAATTATCAGTGGTCGAAAAGCAACCATGACTGAACGGGGGGTCTATGAAACAGGAAATTTCTAAACCAACGGAAATAGAAACGGAAGATGATGAGATGCTTCCTGAATATGATTTTTCTAAGATGGCGGGAAGCGTTCGGGGTAAATATTACCAAGCCTATCGAGCAGGCCACACCATTAAAATTCACCGCACTGACGGCACAACGACAGTCCAACATTTCACGCCTGAGAATGGAACTATCATTTTAGACCCTGATG
>Ga0316608_1001138_pt1 | contig 10988 bp, 6 predicted proteins | sample MIS2016152B_MG_FD_207673 | JGI IMG/M metagenome (GOLD analysis project Ga0316608, IMG submission 207673) | Microbial mat bacterial communities from Middle Island sinkhole, Lake Huron, Michigan, United States - MIS.2016.152B | ecosystem: Environmental > Aquatic > Freshwater > Lake > Sediment... | reverse complement strand
GTGAATAAGTGTTTATAAGATTGTATGCAAATTGTTTTAATTTGAAAAATAGTAACATAATAGTTTGAGCTGTTTCTGGAGTTTTGAATATTGAAAAACACATAGAAACATAGGAAAAAAATTAGGCACATAGTTAATGTTGTATATGCATATATGTATCATTTATAAGTGAATAAGTGTTTATAAGATTGTATGCAAATTGTTTTAATTTGAAAAATAGTAACATAATAGTTTGAGCTGTTTCTGGAGTTTTGAATATTGAAAAACACATAGAAACATAGGAAAAAAATTAGGCGCATAGTTAATGTTTTATATGCATATATGTTTCATTTATAAGTGAATAAGTGTTTAAAGGGTTGTATGCAAATTATTATTTTTTGAAAAATAGTAACATAATAGTTTGAGCTGTTTCTGGAGTTTTGAATATTGAAAAACACATAGAAACATAGGAAAAAAATTAGGCACATAGTTAATGTTTTATATGCATATATGTATCATTTATAAGTGAATAAGTGTTTATAAGATTGTATGCAAATTGCTATTTTTTGAAAAATAGTAACATAATAGTTTGCGTTGTTTCTGGAGTTTTGAATATTGAAAAACACATAGAAACATAGGAAAAAATTAGGCACATAGTTAATGTTTTATATGCATATATGTATCATTTATAAGTGAATAGGTGTTTATAAGATTGTATGCAAATTGTTTTAATTTGAAAAATAGTAACATAATAGTTTGAGCTGTTTCTGGAGTTTTGAAAATTATTTTGATTTCCTTACGAGTTTAAACATCTTAGTGAAAAAAAATAAATAATATAGACCAAATGGTTTTACAAACACCTAATTATAAGGAAATAGCAAAATTATTCATTGTTCATTATTCATTACTTAGATTTCTATTTCCTAATTCTTTAATTTCAAATTATATTGAGCCCCGATACCTTTTCCAGTTTAGCCTTTACCATGTTGATTAAACTTTTTCGAACAGAAATTTCAAAAATGCATTGATTTTCAATCGTTTTTTGAATTAATTGAAGTTTATCGTCCTTAATAATTTTCATGATTTGATTTATAGAGGAATAAGGCAATTCCACCTTAACAACCTCATTTAATGTGTGTTCTACAATTGTTGAATTATTCAGAGCATCTTCAGAAGCTTGCTTATAAGCATGAATTAGACCACTTACTCCCAGAAGTGTACCTCCAAAATAGCGAACCACAATTATAAGAATATTGGTCAGATTTTTAGATTTTATTTGGTTGAGTATTGGCAAGCCGGCAGATCCACCCGGCTCGCCATCGTCGTTGATTCTGTATTGGCTCATATCTGCACCCAGACGCCAGGCAAAACAATGATGACGGGCATCGTAATACTTCTTTTTCAAATTATTGACATACTCTGCAATTTCACTCTCCGATTTTACCGGAAATGCAAATGCAAGAAATTTACTTCCTTTATCTTTGAAAACTCCCGCTGACAGGGCTTCAATGCTATAATATGTGTCCATTTTATATTTGATTTACGTCGGCTAAAATAAATGATTGTTGAATATTTTTGCATTCATTTGTATATTTTGATTGAAAAAATATAGTTTTGCCGCTGCGAAAAAAACACAAAATAAATCAATTGTAAACACTTGTGTTATGACTGAAAAAACGAACAAATTGTTTCCGGAGTTCCCACCGGTCACAAAACAACAATGGGAAGAAATCATTGCCAAAGATTTGAAAGGCGCTGATTACGAAAAAAAACTCATCTGGAAAACTCATGAAGGTATCGCTGTGAAGCCCTACTACCTTTCTGAAGACATTGAGCAATTCAGTTTTTTAAACTCCCAGCCTGGAAAATTTCCCTATTTGAGAGGTGTAAATAAAACCGCAAATCAGTGGCTTGTCAGACAAGATATTTTTGTTGAATCACACAAAGTAGCCAACGAAAAAGCCTTGGATGCCATTGCAAGAGGTGCAGATTCCATCGGCTTTGAATTTGAGGATGACTTTCAAATCAATGAGGATGAACTTAGCCTTTTGCTTCAGGGAATTGATTTAACAAAAACCGAAATCAATTTTGTTGCATTGCATGGTACTCCCGTTGTGTTACCCGTATTGCAGAAATTTGTAGAAAAAACCAGAATTAATCCTGCGGAAGTGAAAGCCTCTGTGACGGTTGACCCTTTGGGTTTACTCCTATTGAGAGGTAATTTTTGTATTTCGGAAAACGAGGTTTTTGATACTGTTTCGAAAGTCGTCAATACGAATAAAAATATTTTCTCAAGACTCAGGATTATTGCAGTAAGAGCAGACCACTACACGAATTGCGGTGCAAATTCTGTTCAGGAACTTGGCTTTGCACTATCGCAAGCAGTTGAATATATGCATCAACTTACCGAAAGAGGCGTTAATGCAGAAATCGTTGCCCGTTCTATAAAATTTGTGTTTGGTATTGGTTCTAATTATTTTATGGAAATTGCCAAACTCAGAGCAGCAAGATTCCTTTGGGCAAAAATCATGGATTCTTATCAGGTAAATCATGGATGTCCTTCAAAAATGAAAATTCATTCTGTTACAAGTCTGTGGAATCATTCTGTTTACGATCCTCATGTAAATATGTTACGATCAACCACCGAGGCCATGTCGGCTGCATTGGGCGGAGCAAATTCCATTTCGGTTTTGCCTTTCAATGCTACTTATGAAAAGACAAATCCCCTGTCGGAAAGAGCTGCCAGAAATACGCAATTGATACTAAAAGAAGAAGCCTATTTCAATCAGGTAGCAGATCCTTCGGCAGGTTCGTATATGATAGAATCGCTCACAAAATCCATCATAGATGAAGCTTGGAAATTATTTATGCAGGTGGATGAAGCAGGTGGATTTTTGAAAGCTTTCAAGGCTGGATTAATCCAAAAACAAATCAACGAATCTGCACAAAAAAAATACAATGATATAGCGACTCGCAGAGATACTATTCTCGGCGTTAATCAGTTTCCAAACTTTAAAGAAAAAACATCACAATACAATGCTTCATTTCTGAACATTTATAATCAAAAAGTTGAAGTCGAAAAATTGGGCGAACCCTTAAAGCCTTTCAGAGGAGCAATGGCATTTGAAGAAGTGCGTTCAAAAACAGATCAACTTGCAAAACGACCTGAAGCTTTTATGTTTGCCTTTGGAAATTTATCGATGCAACGCGCAAGAGCTATGTTTGCTTGTAATTTCTTTGCATGCGGCGGCTTCGAAACAATAGATAATCAAGGTTTTAAATCATTGGAAGAAGGTATTCAGGCCGTTTTAGAAAGAAAACCTGAATTTACCGTGATTTGTAGCTCCGACGAAGAATATGCAACAATTGTTCCCGAAATTTTTTCAAAAATCAAGGACATGACTCAAGTTGTTGTTGCAGGAGCTCCCGCTTGTATGGAAGAGCTTAAGAGTGTTGGAATACAACACTTTATACATATTCGTTCAAATTTACTTGAAACCCTACAAAAATTTCAGGCAACTTTGAAAATTTCCTAATTCACTAAACAAAAAAACAATGAGCCATTCGACTTTGGAAGCATCCATTTCTCTTATCCGAACGCAAGAGGGTGTGCATGGAAAACAAACAATTGCAATAAAGCAATTTTCAAAAGGCGAAATCATTTTTCATATTAAGGGGAAATTGATTCAAAAACCTAATATGCATTCATTGCAAATCGATAAAGATAAGCATATTGAATTGGTTGAAGGTAGTTTTCTGAATCACAATTGTATGCCGAATGGTTATTTCAATTTCGATGATATGACCTTCCGTGCATTAAGAAATATCAGAAAGAATGAAGAACTTACTTTTAATTACAATACCACGGAATTTGAAATGTCTCATCCCTTTTTATGTTGGTGCGGAAATGATTGTTGCTATGGTTTTGTGCGTGGATACAAATATTTGGTTGATTTTGAAAAAAATGCGTTACAATATTTAATTCCGGCATATTTAAAAAATATGATTTAACAATAATTCAAAAAAGAAATGAAACCAGAGTTTAAAAATATAAACATCTTCAATGCAAATGATAATCGAAATGATGCGGAAGCATGTGTTTCATGTCAGGATTCAGAAAAACAATGGATCACTCCTGAGAGAATCCCTGTAAAACAAGTTTTTAATCAGGACGATTTGCAAGATATGGAACACCTTCAATATGGAGCAGGTTTACCACCATTTTTGCGAGGGCCATACTCTACAATGTATGTGATGCAACCATGGACAATAAGGCAATATGCAGGATTTTCAACGGCAGAAGAATCCAATGCATTTTACAGACGAAACTTGTCGGCAGGACAAATGGGACTTTCCGTAGCTTTTGACCTTGCCACCCACAGAGGCTATGATTCAGACCATGAAAGAGTATTTGGCGATGTAGGAAAAGCAGGTGTTGCCATCGATTCTATTTTGGATATGAAAATTCTCTTTGATCAGATACCTTTGAACAAAATGTCTGTATCGATGACAATGAACGGCGCAGTGCTGCCAATTATGGCCTTTTACATCGTTGCAGCCCTTGAACAAGGTGCGAAACTAGAAGAATTAAGTGGAACGATTCAGAATGATATTCTTAAGGAATTCATGGTTCGCAACACTTATATTTATCCACCAGAATTTTCTATGCGAATCATTGGCGATATATTCAAATATACCTCCGAAAATATGCCCAAGTTCAATTCCATAAGCATTTCGGGCTACCACATGCAAGAAGCCGGTGCTACTGCCGATATTGAGCTTGCCTATACATTGGCCGATGGTCTTGAGTACCTTCGGACGGGTGTAAAATCAGGCATGGATATAGATTCATTTGCTCCTCGATTATCATTCTTCTGGGCGGTGGGCATGAATCATTTTATGGAAATTGCCAAAATGAGAGCAGCCAGAATGTTGTGGGCCAAAATTGTAAAGAAATTTAATCCTAAAAATGCAAAATCTCTTGCTTTGCGCACACACTCCCAAACCTCTGGTTGGAGCTTAACAGAGCAAGATCCCTTTAATAATGTGGCCAGAACTTGTGTCGAAGCAATGGCTGCAGCATTAGGACACACACAGTCTTTGCACACAAACGCACTAGATGAAGCAATTGCATTGCCTACGGATTTTTCCGCACGAATCGCACGAAACACACAAATTTATATTCAGGAAGAAACAGGGATATGCAAATCTGTTGATCCTTGGGCTGGTTCCTATTATGTAGAATATTTGACACAGGAAATTGCTCGTAAAGCCTGGGCACTCATTGAAGAAGTAGAGAAATTGGGCGGCATGGCTAAGGCAATTGAAACAGGTATCCCCAAAATGCGTATAGAAGAAGCTGCAGCCCGCAAACAAGCTCGAATCGATTCATTACAAGATACCATCGTGGGGCTCAATAAATATCGTTTGGAAAAAGAAGATCCTATTGATATTCTTGATGTGGATAATTCTGCCGTTCGTATTTCTCAAATTAATCGCTTAAATGAATTGAAGAAATCCAGAAATAATCAGGAGGTTGAACATGCTTTGGAAAAAATTACAGAAGCAGTAAAATCTGGCGAAGGAAATTTACTTGAACTTGCCGTTGATGCTGCCAAAAAAAGAGCTACATTAGGTGAAATATCTAATGCGTGCGAAAAAATTGCAGGAAGATACAAAGCAGTAGTCAGAACTATTTCAGGAATTTATTCGGCTGAAACGATGAACAATCCCGATTTCAAAAAGGCAAAAGAGTTGGTTATAGAATTTGCAGCCCTGGTAGGTCGTCAGCCTCGAATTATGATTGCAAAAATGGGGCAGGATGGACACGATCGAGGCGCTAAAGTTGTTGCCACAGGCTATGCAGATATTGGTTTCGATGTGGATATGGGACCTTTATTCCAAACCCCTTTTGAATCTGCCAAACAAGCTGTGGAAAATGATGTACACATTTTAGCGGTTTCGTCCCTAGCAGCAGGTCATAAAACGTTGATTCCACAAGTCATAGAAGAACTTAAAAAATTAGGGCGAGAAGATATCATGGTGGTAGCTGGAGGAGTTATTCCCGCACAAGATTATCAGTTCTTATATGATGCGGGGGTTGTGGCAGTATTTGGTCCTGGTACTTCGATTCCGGTGGCTGCGGTTAAAATATTGGAGATATTGATGGCCGCGTATAAAGAATAGTAATATGCCATTGTTGGTAAATTGTAGTACAGGGCATGCCCTGTACTACAAATTTAACCGTAACCATGATTCCGCGATCATTAATGCAAACTATAGGCAAAATTCATTTGATTTCTTTCAAATATTTCTACTTTTGTGAATTCAACTTTTAGATGTTTTTTTAATTTTCCTCTAATGATTATAAATCGTATTAATTAATAAATAATGAAGAAGTTATCAATAGTAATTCCTGCCTACAACGAAGAAAGAACCATAAGAAAGATACTCGATAAAGTTTTAGAAGTGAAACTTCCTGTAGGTATTGAGCGAGAATTAGTTATTGTAAATGATTGTTCAAAAGATAAAACTGAAGAGGTAATTCAGGCATATATTGAAGAGCATAAATCAACCCAAATTGTTTATGCAAAACATGAGGTAAACAAGGGAAAAGGTGCTGCTCTTCATACAGGAATAAAACAAACAACAGGCGATTATATAATCATACAAGATGCAGATTTAGAATACGATCCTAATGAATATAATTTACTACTCAAACCAATCATGGAGGATCAGGCAGACGTTGTCTATGGTTCTCGATTTATAGGTGGAAATCCCCATAGAGTCTTGTTTTTTTGGCATTCCATTGGCAATAAAGTGCTTACATTTCTATCCAATATGTTTACCAATCTGAATCTGACAGACATGGAAACATGTTATAAATTATTTAAAGCCGATATCATCAAGGGAATTGATTTTGAAGAGAATCGTTTTGGCTTTGAACCGGAAGTAACTGCAAAAATTTCACGCATTCCGAATATTCGCATTTACGAAGTTGGTATTTCTTACTACGGCAGAACTTATGAAGAAGGGAAAAAAATAAATTGGAAAGATGGTTTCCGTGCGATCTATTGCATCATGAAATATGGAGTGAGTAAAGTATCAAGAGAATTGCACAGTCTGGATATTTCAAAACCTGCATTATGGGGCTTACTTTCACTTATATTCGTTATTTTTACCTGTCTGACCTACTTTTCAAAAGGTTTCTACGGAGGGGATTCTTTTATGCATTATTTTATTTCGCAACATGCAGTGAAAGATCTCAGTAAATTTTTTGATTTATGGAATAAGCCGATTTTTACACTTTTATCCTTTCCCTTTGCGCGATTTAGCTATAAAATAATGATTCTTTTCAATATTCTTGTGGCAATATTTACTGTATTATTAAGTTATAAATTATGCAAGTTGGTTAACATAAAAAATCCCATTCTGGTTGTATTTTTATGTTTATTAGCTCCTGCATATTACCAACTTACATTTACAGCCATGACGGAACCTCTGATGGGTTTAATCATCGTTCTTGCCATATATTTATTCTTCAAAGAAAAATTTATTTTTTCTGCTATTATTGCATCCACACTTTACTTTGTTTGTGCAGAGGGACTTGCAATTACATTAGTGTTTCTTTTCTTATTTATCATTAACAAAAAATATAAAGCTATTCCATTTTTATTCACCGCCATTGTGTTTTATTCTCTTGTTGGTGGCTTATATTTCAAGGATTTACTTTGGATTATTCATAAGCAACCCTATCATACCGTATCTATTTATGGAAGCGGCAGTTTCTGGTATTATTTTAATAATATAAAATTTGAGTGGGGAATATTGTTATTTACTTTGCTTTGTCTTGGTGCGATTTGGAATATTTTTTCAATTTTTTTAAGAAAAGACGGACCAAAACAAAGATTAAACTTTTTCATCCTCATTTATGGTATCATTTTTACGTATGTTTTTGTTCATTCCTTTTTATGGTCACAAGGATTGATGGCTGTTTTAGCTGATACTCGTTTTATTGCTGCAATAATTCCTATCTCTGCAATTGCAGGAATGCAAGGATTGAATTTAGTATTAGAATTACCATTTATATCCAGTATTAGAATTATTAAAATTTCAATTTCGCTGTTTATAATTTTCATCATAGGGAATTTTACGATTAGTTTTCATAGAATGCCAAGAAAACTTGAAGGAAATGAACTTGTTATTTATAATTCTGCACAATGGATCAAGGCAAATCCATGTAGCGATTGTAAATATTATTTCTATGAACCATATTTACCTATTTTATTAGATTTTAATCCCCTTAACCCTAAAAAATATATTGAGTTGGTTCCTGATCCGGAAAATCCAGCAGGATCAATTAAAACAGGAGATATCATTATTTGGGATTCAAGATTTGCTCCAAAGGAAGGTCGTTTGCCTTTAGATAGACTCAATAATAATGCAAATTTCAAATTATTAAAGACCTTTTCTCAGGATATGCAAAACCCAGAAAGTGATAGTCTTGGATATAAAATACGCTTATTTCAAAAGATAGAAAATAATTAGGCTCAAGATTTAATGCTCATAGAAAAACAAAACAATTCTGCACAATAGATTTATTTTGTTTTTTCTATCTTGAGCAAATCCAAATATAATGAATCTTTTCCTTTATATTTCAATTGCATTTGGATTTTTCTATTTTTAAGAGCTCCTCCTATAAATAATTCATTTTGAATATGGTACCATCCATTTAAGGAATCAGTCACTTGATTAAAGGGTTGATTGAGTAAGGTGCTATCACCCTTACAAACAATCACACTCTTTAATTCTTTCAAGTTTCCTTTGCTCCAAAATGAGAATTTAAAGATATCTGATTCCGTGAGGTATGGAATCACCAGATTCAATGTATCTAAGTTCTTGAATTTTAGTGAATGTTCTTTATCAAATGAAAAATCCATTGAAGTGCTCTTTGCGTAAATAAAAACTTTTTGATCATCTATGGATTTAATTGATTTAGAAGAGGAATCGTAATTTTCGAAATCAAAACAAATGACATTGGTTCGTGAAAAAAGATCATAAGCATTATTATAATAATATTCGGAATAGGTAAGACTTTTATCAATCCCTTCTTTTGCACTAGCGTAATCAGGATAAAGTAGAAGCTGATCAAATTCTTTGGGGATCTTACCCGCTTTAAAAGAAGCAAAATATGCTTCCTTAGTCATTGAATCCCAATGGATTCCGCCATAATAATAAAGCACAGTATTGTATATACTTAATGATATGAAACATAATGTAATGGTTAATCCTAACACTTTAAATACTTTTTTACTTTGGAATAAATAACTTATAAATACTGAAAGGGGAATAGCCATAAGTCCGTATGAATCAATTAGTGGACGCATACCATAACATCCTCCATACCACCATGCCCACCAGGACAATATTATGTAAAGATTTATTATAAAAAATACAATCGTAGATAAAAAAACTTCTTTTAAGTGTCTGTATAACATTGGAATTCCAATACAAGCAAGAATCATGACAGGTGTATAAATAAACCAACCTTTTCTGAATCCGAATAGTCCTTCTATGATGTGAGGATTTTTAAAGAAAAACGATTCACCAACATAAGAAAAGAAAAACCATTGTCCACTAACCGTTTTCCAGTATAAAATCTGTGGAACCCAAACGAGTATTGTACAAAATGCTATTAGCAGTATCAATTTATATTTGCTAAGAAACAATAAAACTCTATTCTTAAAATCATTTACTGACTTCACATCATATAAAATGAAGAAAAGCACAATAAGTATATTCGTGGGTCTAATTAAACTGATCAATCCACAAAGCAAACCGAGTAGTATGGATGTTTTTATATTTGGACTTTCAAACCATTTGATTGACAGGAATATAAATAGACAAAACAAGCAAAAACAATATACATGTACAGCTGTAGGTTCTATTGTTGCATAGTAAATTAAATTTGTTCCCAAAGTCACAGCAATAAGAGATATGCTAACAACAATTTCTTTAAAAAACTTCAGTAGAATTTTGCGTAAAAAAATTAATCCTATCATGAAATAGAAAATCGTTCCCAATTGGAGGAACAATTTATAAGGTTCAGAGTATCCTCCAGTATCATAATCAAATATGTGGGCTGCTATATGTCCAAGAAAGAAAAAGGGAGCATACATGATAGACAATCCCATACTTGTTTTTATTGATTTTCCCCCAATGGGTGTTTTTTCTGGCCAAAAAACAAATTGATGCTCACCCTTGTAATTGTCAGTAAATTTTAAAGTAATATCTTTATAAATAAATGTTGCTGGTAAGTATGCATAATAGCTTATTGTATCCCAAGCTATGATTCTATTCTTATCTTTCCAGTATTGGAAATGCAACTGATAGTAAAGCACCATAACAACAAGCAGAAGGATGGTTAGCTTGGAGATAGAAAAATTTTTAAACTTTTGGAAAGCCATCGACTTATGAATTAAAATTTTCAATTATTTCATTATTATTTTGCGACGAAAATAGATATTTTTTGGATGAATGATAATGCTTTTCAACAAAAATATTTACTTTAGCATCTTCATAATTCTACCTGGATTAGAAATAAGTTCTTTTATTTTAGTTCAGGTAGTGACTTATAATTCTTTCTGTTTTAAACTATTAAAAAAAATTATCATGCTTAAATTCTGTTCCTTCATTTGCCTCAGTTTTTTGATGTTTTTTTTTGCTTGCAAACCCATTCAAAAATGTGATGACAAGCAATCTTATAAGCCCAAATTCTATGATAGTAAAAGGCTAAAAGGTTTATTATCTGAAAGAAATCAGCTTTGCAATCAGAAGAATATTCTAAAAATAGATACCTCAAATTACCGGAAGAAAATTCATACATTACCTTAAATCCGCAAGATAATTTATAAGTACATTAATATAAGACTTTTACAATCAAAATCTTTCACTTATTTGAGTGAAAGAAATATCGAAAAATATTATAAAAAAGACGGTAAATGTTTGGT
>Ga0316608_1001136_pt1 | contig 10994 bp, 10 predicted proteins | sample MIS2016152B_MG_FD_207673 | JGI IMG/M metagenome (GOLD analysis project Ga0316608, IMG submission 207673) | Microbial mat bacterial communities from Middle Island sinkhole, Lake Huron, Michigan, United States - MIS.2016.152B | ecosystem: Environmental > Aquatic > Freshwater > Lake > Sediment... | reverse complement strand
GGAAATTGGTACATCCATAATATTTAATATATTTGTGATTGAATATGAAGAGCCGTATGAAGTGAGAGTTTCAAGTACGGTTCCGTGAGAACGCTTCGGTGAAATTCCTTAGCGTGACTCGGCATCGTTTATAAAAATGAAACATTCAAGAAAAATTGAGAAAATGTAAAAAAATTGTAAATTTGCAAGAAAATTACAACATGGAATTGAATAAAATATATAATGAAAATTGCTTGCAAACAATGTCGCAAATTCCAAATGATTTTGTTGATTTAACTTTAACATCACCACCTTATGATGATTTGAGAAATTACAACGGTTTTCAGTTTGAATTTGAAAAAATTGTTAAACAATTATATAGAATTACAAAAAATGGCGGAATGGTTGTTTGGGTTGTTGGAGATGCAACGAAAGATGGAAGTGAAACAGGAACATCATTTAAACAAGCATTATATTTTATGCAATGTGGTTTCAACTTGCACGATACAATGATTTATTATAAAAATAATCCAATGCCGACAGCAGGAAAACGATATCATCAACATTTTGAATATATGTTTGCATTTAGTAAGGGACAACCAAATACTTTTAATCCGATTACAGAAAACTGTAAATATAACGGACTTGCGAACATGAAAAATCGTGGACAAAACGGAGAATTGAACTATAAAAAAGTAGAACGAACAACCGAAAAAAAAGTTGGAAATGTATTTTTTTATTCAATCGGTGGTGGAATATCTACAAAAGATACAATTGCATACAATCACCCTGCGATTTTTCCAGAACAATTGGCAAGTGACCAAATTAAAACTTGGACAAATGAGGGCGATTTGGTTTACGATTGTTTTATGGGAAGTGGAACAACTGCAAAAGTTGCTCAAATATTAAAACGAAATTGGATAGGTTCGGAAATTTCTACTGAATATGTGGAAATTACAAATAAAAGAATGGAACAATTTTCACAAATACTTGCATTTTGATTTATGAAACGAAATTTAGTAGAAATTGGCTCAAAAACAGCAAAAGACGGTTTTGCAAACGAAAAAGATATTGTTAAAAAATTTAATGATTGGCAAACAGACGAAGACGCACAAGATTGGCTAAATTCAATGAATTATAAAATATCTGAAATTGAAAAAGTTGAAGCAGAATTAATTTCAGGTCATCATAAAGCAGATGTTCAAGTTAGAGTTAGAATTTACTTTAAAACCCTAATTGGAATAGAAAATTTATCAATAAAATTAGTTTCAAATCCAAGCGGATTTAACCAAATTGATAAACGAAAAGTTGATAAATACATTGAAATGTGGAATATCCCTGAAAATATTGCAATAGCATTAAAATTTTTTACTGGTGAATTAAAACCCACAAAATCAGATGTAAGAGATAAAAGACGAATGTTTATAGATGAAATGGACGAAAAAACTCAAAAATCAATAGTAAAATTCTTTGAGAAAAATAAAATTTTAGTTTTAACAGACATTTTAAAGGGAAACGATGAATTTTCAGCAAGTTGGTTTATGGTTGTTTGGAAAAAGAAAGACGAAAAACCAGAATGGATAATTCGAGATATAAACTATGTATTAAATTTTTTCGGAAATGGTGAAATATCCATAACAAAACAAGGAAGTTTAAAAATTGGGAAAATAACAATGCAAAGGAAAGGTGGCGATGGTGGTAGAGAAACAGCTAAAATGTTACAATTCAAGATAAACCCGATAGAATTGTTTGAAAAAAAATAAAAAAAATTGCTATAATATCTAAGACTTTGGAGCAATAAAAAAACAAAAAAAAACGGCGAAGCCTCCGTTAAAAATCTTTTTATTGCTCTGAAGTCTATGCTTCGATGTTGCTCAGCATAAATGTTGAACGAAACCAATTCAAGCACCGAAGTAGAAATACACCTTTATAATATGGTCATTCGGTTATTAAGACACATTTTGTAAATGTAAGTAAGTGGACATAATTTTTATGGTATTATATTATTATTAATGATATAAAATATAATATTTTAAGAAATACTTAATATCTATAAAAACTGTCCACCTACTTAACTATTCTTTTTGAATAATGCAAAAAGAAGTAAAAATTAAGAACTTTAGCTCCATGAATGGTTTCGTTCAACATACAACATGCGATAATTGCCGGTTTTCGTGCCAATTTGATACTTTGGTGCTTAACGAACCGAAGTGCTAAATTGAAACGAACGTGCTGTAAATCCAGCAACTACGGCTACCATTTTCCGTTAGGCACAACAAAACAGAACGATGATTGAACATGGAATAATTATTTTTTGATAGATTGACGGACTAAACAGAAAAATGATTAATTTTGCGTAAACAAATAAATTGGAGAATTATGAGCAAAGTAAACCCAAAAATAGATTTAGTTTTCAAAAAAATATTTGGAACAGACGAAAATAAGGATTTGTTAAAATCGCTTATTAATTCTGTATTGCCTGAAAACCAGAAAATAACAACTCTCACAATAATAAATCCATACAATGAAATTGATTTTGTTGGCGATAGACTTTCGATAGTGGATATAAAAGCAACAGACGAAAAAGAACAATGGTATAACATTGAAATTCAAATGAGAGAACAAGGCTTTTTTGGAAGAAGAAGTTTATATTATTGGTCAGAACTTTATAGCGGACAACTTTTTGAAACGGATAATTTTGAAAAATTGCACAAAACTATCATGATAAATTTATTGGATTTTGTTTATTTCAAAGATGACAGATATGTAAGACGTTGTTGTATAAAAGATTTTGACACAAATGTGATTTATCCGCAATTAGATTATGAAGATATATATTTCGTAGAATTGAAAAAATTTGATAACGAATTAATACACATCAAAAACACGTTAGACCGTTGGATAACATTTTTAAACAAAGCAAGTGAATTAGATAAAGATAAATTACCACAAGAATTAAATGAACCAGAAATAAGAAAAGCAGTAGATACAGTTGAACGAATGAGTTTAACTAAAAGAGAACGAGATTATTACGAAGGACGAAAAAAAATAATTCGAGATGATGAAGGTGTAATAAAATTTAGAGAAGAAAAAGCAGAAGAAAAAGGAAAAAACGAAAGAAATATAGAAATAGCAACTGAAATGATACATGAAAATGAAAACAACGAAAAGATTAAAAAATATACAAAACTTACAGACGAACAAATAAATGAATTGCGGAATAAATTGAATAATAATATCTAAGACTTTGGAGCAATAAAAAAACAAAAAAAAACGGCGAAGCCTCCGTTAAAAATCTTTTTATTGCTCTGAAGTCTATGCTTCGATGTTGCTCAGCATAAATGTTGAACGAAACCAATTCAAGCACCGCAGTAAATTTCTACATGGTCATTCGGTTTTTTTGACAACCAACCTGAGTAAACTTTTCATCACATCTTTTTTTTCGTACGATTTTTTGTTTGGAATTTTCATTTTTTTTATTGCTATAAAACCCTTTTCTTGACTTTGACAGTTTGAGAGTATAAAAATCATATAATCAAATAATTGACTTTTTGCTTTCGCACAACAAATGACTATATATTGCTTAATATCAAGTCATAAGGAATAGTATCATTAAATTTGTTTAAATTCATTTTGCTGATTAATAACTCGGTATCTTCAGACATTGCAGAGCGAAGATATAATTTTGAACCATCAAACTTTTGTTCTACAAGCGATATTTGCATTTCATTCAAAACCTGAAAACATTTTTGTTCACTCCAATTCATTTGTAATCGCAAACGGTTCAAAAAAGTATATGCAATGAAAAACATAGATAAATGTCCTTCAATATGTTTCTGTGTTCAGTGAAACATTGGACGAACTTCTAAATGACTTTTCATTGTCCTGAAAGCATGTTCGACTTCAAACAAATTACTGTATTGTTCCAATAATTCTAGAACATTCACTTTTTCAATATTTGTTGCAATTGCTTTAAAACCATCGTAACGAGAATCTTCTTCTATTTTAGCCATGTTTAATTCCACTTTTGATGTTTCTATTTTCAAATATTTTTTTGCACCGCCGGCTGATTGCTGTTCTAAAAGTGATGGTTTTTCAACATATTTCATAGCCTTGATTTTGAGTTGTTCACGTTCATGGGCATCTTTTTTGGCTCGTTTCGATGACCAAGTACAAACAATTTTTCTATCTTTGTATTGATATACAACGTATTCAATACTAACATCATCTCCTTTATTATCTTTTCCCAAAATCAACTTTGTATAATTCGATTTATCGGTCAGATATTTTTTTGCTTCTTTGCTTAAAGATTTCAACCAGTCACCAACAATATATTCATAGTTACTTTTTTTGATTTCTTCCATATTATCGTTCATTAACATTCCGCTATCGGCAACTATCACTAATTTAGATAATTGATATTCATTTTTCAATTTATTGACAGCATCAGAAAAAGTATGACCTTCATAAGTATCGCCACTGTACAGTTTGTAACTTAAAGGGTTGCGAAATTTATCAACTAAAATACCCAAAACAACCTGCAATTTTTTATGTTTCCCATCTTTCGTCCAGCCTTTCTGACGAATATCGTGTTCGTCTTGTGGCATAGAAACATCAAAATATAAAGTAGTTACATCATAAAAACAACTGTTAAATCCGAACTGAAAATATTTTTATGAAGATTAAAAAAATGTGATTGAATTTCATTTTGTACTTCGGAAAGAATATCCAAACTTCGATATAATTTATGGAGTTTTATCGGCTCAAGACCTAAGTATTCTGATTGATTATAAAAGTTTTGCAGTTTTGAACAAGGAATATTCAAATGCTCGGCAAGCATTAATTTCAAGATATTTATAAAATCATATTGTATTTGCTTGTTTATGAATACTTTTGAAATTATATCATTTATTTTGAATATATTCCATAAAGCATTGATAATTTGAGTATAACCATAATTATACCTATGTAATTCTTTCAAAACAAGCTCTTTGATGTTTTCGATAGGACAACCTGCAAACTTTAAAATTTTTCACCAATAGCAAGAAATTCTGCCGATTTATAATCTTCCACTCTACCCAAATTGTAAAGCGTTTTGCACAAAGATTTACCGTCTTTTCTATATCCTTGAATGATACGCATATAAGACCCTGATTTCTTTTTTTCAATTCGTAAGTAAGCCATATATAATTGATATAAAATATTTTGGCAATAATACAAATAAAAATTGGAAAATACAATATGTTTTCGCACAACACATTTTTTTGAAATTTCTAAATCCTATTATTGAATATCAGCATATTAAATTTTCAAAAGTAAACTTATGTTTACTTTTCACAATGCAAACTGTCAAAGTCAAGAAATACAAAGAATTATTCAAAAAATTGAATATTACTATTACGTAATTCTTGCGGAGTTACAGTTTAATTTGTTTACAGAAATGGAAACTTAGTTGTATATTCTAATATCCAACAATACTTCCGCTTAATCGGAGTAATTCTATTTCGAGTTGTTTAACTTCCAGAAACATCAGTAAAAGATTATTTTCGGCTTCAATTTGTTTGATTTGTGTTTGCCGGAATTCTATATCGCTGATTCTTCCTAATTTATATTGCTCATAAGCAATTTCTGTATTTTTTTTGACTGTTTCGATATTATTCATTTCAAATTGTAATACCGAAAAATAATTTTCATAAAGATTGTAGGTTTGGAAAAGTTCATTTTCAATTGTTTTAACAGTTTGCTGATATTCAATTTTGGCAGAATTTGCCTGAATTTCAGCAATACTTTCGGTTCTTTTTCGGTTCATTCCATCAAAAATCGTGTAAGAAATTCCAATTCCCATTACAGGTGCATGTGTAAAATTTGAAGAAATTGTTCCATAATCATAATTTGAAACATTCAGATTATAACCACCAAAAATGTAAATATTCGGATATTTTGTTGTGTAAGAAAGTCGCTTGTTAATCAGTTCAATTTCAACATTTTTATTAGAATATAAAATTTCAGAATTTTGAACTTTTATATTTTGCAGTAAATCATCATAAAGTAAAATTTCGCCTATTATTATGGAATCTTCAATTTCAAAATCAATCGTTAAATCTCGATTTAAAAGATTATTTAGTAATGCTTTTCGATTAGTAATCTGAACTTTTTGTTTTAAAAGTTCTGTACTGTCTTTGTTTAAATCAACAAGAGCTTGTAAATATGATAATTCAGAATCTGAACCAATTTCAAATTTCACTTTTGTAAGTTCTGTTCTTTGTTTTGATAAATCGTTTGCTTCTGATAAAACTTTGTATTTTCTTTTTTCTAAGATGATTGCATAATAAGTAAATATAACTTCTGAAATTAAATTTTCGGTTTGATATGCAATTTCAATTTCTGTTAATTCTGCTGTTTTTTCTAATTTATCTTTTTCAATAAACATTTTAAAACCGTTAAAAACAGTCCAGTTCATAATTATTCCACCTGATAATGAATTCGCATTTTCGAAATTGTAATTGATTTCTTCACCGGAATACATTTGCTGATTTATGTTATTGTAATAGTTTGAAAAACTGCCGTCTAAGCTGATTTTTGGAAAAAAACCTGCATTTCCAAGAGAATTGTTGATGTTTGCAATTTGCAAATCATTATTTATCAATTTAATACTGTAATTATTTTCCAAAGCGATTTCAATAGCTGTTTGCAATTTTAAAGTATCTGATTGAGAAAAAATACTTTTTGCTTGAAAAATTATTGAAATACAAAATATTAATGTAAAAATTCTAATCTTCATCTTTTAATTCTTTTGATAAATAAGTATAAATTGCCGGAACAACAAAAAGTGTCAGAATTAGTGAAAAAAGTAATCCTCCAATAATTGAAACTCCCATTGGAACTCGACTTTTTGCGGCAGAACCAAGAGCCAAAGCTATCGGAACAGTTCCGAGAATTGTTGCAAAACTTGTCATTAAAATTGGTCTGAAACGCGATGCAGCAGCATCAATAACTGCTTCTTTTACATTCATTCCAGCTTTTTTTCGCTGATTTGCAAATTCTACAATTAAAATTCCATTTTTTGTTACAATTCCAATCAATACAATAATTCCTATTTGACTGAAAATATTTAAAGTATGTCCAAAAGCCCAAAGTGAAACAATTGCTCCAGCCATTGCAAGCGGCACCGTAAACATCACGGTAAGTGGGTCTCTGAAACTCTCAAATTGTGCTGCAAGTACAAGATAAACAAGTACTAATGCAAAAAGAAAAGCAAACATTATAGCACTTGAACTTTCGGCAAATTCGAGAGAAGTTCCTGTTAAAGTTGTAGAAAAATCTTCGTCAAGAACTTCATCAGCAATTTTTTGCATTTCTTCAATTCCATCTCCGATAGTTAAATCAGCAGACGGTTGAGCAGAAATAGTTGCAGAAACATAACGGTTAAACCGGAATAATTGAGGTGGACTGCTATATTCTGAAGTTGTTACAACATTTTTGAGTTGAATAAATTCACCTTTGTCATTTTCAACATAAATTGAAAGTAAATCTGACGGCTCATCTCTGAAAGTTCTCTCTGCAAGTCCAATAACCTGATATTGTTTACTGTTTTTTACAAAATATCCATATCGCTGTCCGCTGTAAAATAATTGTAAATTTTCGGCAATATCTCTGATGGAAATTCCAAGTGTTTTAGCTCTATCTCTGTCTATTTCAATTCTTAATTCGGGTTTATTGAATTTCAGATTAATATCAACAGATTGAAAAACACTGCTCGCTTCTGCTTTTTCCATAAAAATCGGAACTACTTCCTTTAATTTTTCAAAAGTTGGAGCTTGAATTACAAATTGAACAGGTAAACCACTTGTTTTTCCGATAGTTTGTTCCTGTGAAGCAAAAATTTTGGCAAAAGTAAATTTACTGAAACTTTTATTCAGCATTTTAGCTATTTCGTCCTGAGTTCGTGTTCGTTCGGCTGCATCTTTAAGCGAAATTCTTATAAATGCTGAATTTGTTGTAGATGAACCAAATCCGGGAGATGTAACAGCAATCATACCTGTTTTTTCAGGAATAGAATCAATCAACGGCAAAATCTGAAGCATAAAACTGTCCATCAGTTCAAAAGAAGTTCCTTCGGGCGCAGTTGCAATAATTCTTATGCGTCCCTTATCTTCCATAGGAGCAATTTCCGAAGAAAGTAAACTTCCGAATCCAAGTATCATTGCCAAAGAAGCGAAAACAATAATAAGAGCAAACCATCTTTTTCTCAGAAAAGAAGTTAGCATTGACGTATATTTTGAATTTATTTTGTCAAAAATTCTTTCTCCCCAAAGATAAAGCCGACTTTCAGATTCTGATTTTTTCAAAATTCGGGCACTTAGCATTGGTGTTAATGTTAGAGAAACGAAAGCAGAAATAAGAACTGCACCCGAAAGAACAATTGCAAATTCACGAAATAATCTTCCTGTAAGTCCTTGTAAAAAAACAATTGGTAAAAAAACTGTTACAAGTGTAATAGTTGTAGAAATTACCGCAAAAATAATTTCCTTAGAACCTTCATGTCCGGCTTGTTTTGGCGGTAATCCTTGTTCAATTTTTTTATAAATATTTTCCAGAACCACAATTGCATCATCAACAACAAGTCCGGTTGCAAGAACAATACCAAGCAATGTCAGTAAATTGATTGTAAAACCGGCTATATACATTATTGTAAAAGAACCTATTAATGAAATTGGAATTGTAATAACCGGAATAAAAGTTGTTCTCCATTGTCGTAAGAAAAGAAAAATCACAAGTACGACTAAAACAAAAGCAATAATTACAGTTTCCTGAACTTCATCAACTGCTTTTATTATATTTACCGTAGAATCTTGAGTGATTTGAGTATTTATATCCGCAGGCATTTCAAGTTTCAGAATTTCAATTCTTTTGTAAAATTCTTCCGCTATTGCAATATGATTTGAACCCGGCAACGGCATTATTGCAATTGCAACTTGCGGAATAATATCGTTTCCTCTTAAAATTGTTCTTTCATTTTCAGGTAATAATTTTGCTACACCAACATCTTTAATCCGAACAACTCCGCCATTATATTCTTTTATAATCAATTCGTTAAAATCTTCTTCTGTTGATAATCTTCCAAGAGTTCGAATGCTGAGGTCAACTTCATAACCTTCAATTTTTCCGCTCGGGAGTTCAACATTTTGTTCGGTTAAAGCATTTTTTATATCTTTTGGACTTAACATGTAAGCCGCAAGTTTTAACGGATTAAGCAAAATTTTCATTGCATAACGTTTTTCTCCGTAAATTCTCACTTCGCTAACTCCATCAATAGTCTGAACACGTTCTTTAAAAAGATTTGTTGCAATATCAGTCAATTCCATTAAATTTCGCGTATCGCTTTGAATTGCAAGCACAATAATTGCATCGCTATCAGCGTCAGCTTTTACAACAATTGGTGGGTCAGCATCGGGCGGAAGATTTTTTATTGCACGAGAAACTCTATCACGAACGTCATTTGCAGCATCTTCCATATCAACGCCTAATTCAAATTCAACTGTAATTGTGCTTTTTCCATCGCTGCTTGTTGATGAAATTGATTTTATTCCGGCAATTCCGTTAATTGATTCTTCTAACGGTTCGGTAATTTGAGTTTCGATAACATCAACATTTGCACCAATATAAGATGTTGTAACAGAAATAATTGGTGGGTCAACACTTGGATATTCACGTAATCCAAGTTGAGTAAAAGAAACAATTCCAAAAAGTATTATTGTAATAGATAAAACTATTGCAAAAACTGGACGATTAATAAAAAATGACGCAATATTCATTCTCAAAATTTTTCTAATTTGTAATATTCAAATCAACTGTCATTCCTTCTTTAATCTTCAGCAATCCTGTTGTAATTACGGTATCGCCAACATTTATTCCTTCGGTTATTTCTACTTGGTCAGATGTTCTTAGACCTGTTTTTATGATTTGTTTGGTTGCAATATTATTTTTTGATAAAAAAACAGTTTCTCCTGCAAGAACCGGAATAATTGCTTTTGCCGGAATTACAATACTTTCTTTATCAGGATAAAAATTCAAATTTACGGAACAGAAATTTCCGGGGAAAAGTTCCAAATCATTATTATCGAAAGTTGCTCTTATTTTGATAGTTCGGGTATTTATATCAATTTTTGATTCGGTTGCATAAATACTTGCATTATAGGTATTTTCATTTCCTTCTACTGTGAAATCAATATTTTGTTTGTCTTTTATTTCGTTTACGTATTCTTCCGGCACGGAAAATTCTAATTTTAATGGTTTTATTTGTTCCAAAGTTGCAATAATGTCTGATGTTAAAATATATGCACCAACACTTATAGAGCGTAAACCAATTTTTCCTGTAAAAGGAGCAGTAATTTCAGTTTTCTTGATTTTGGCAAGAATTACATCTTTCTCAGCAATTAATACTTTGAGTTCACTTTGTGATATTTCCAATTCTTCCAAACTAATTCCTTTTACATTATAAAGTTCTTCGTTTCTTTTCGTTTCTTTTTCAGAAAGTTCAATTTGTGCTTCAATTTTGCGAAGTTCTGCTTGTAAATCCGTATCATTAATTTTTACAAGTAATTGACCTTTTTGAACGATATTTCCTTCCGTAAAATTAAGTGAAACAACTCTACCTGAAACTTCCGACTGAATTTCAACGGATTCGTTTGCCAAAAGTGTTCCCGAAAAATTCAGCGAATAATCTACACTTTGCGTATCTGCAACTAATGCATCAACGAAAGTTCCGGTTGTTTTTGCAGCATCTTTTTTTTCCTTAGTTGAACCACAAGCAAGCAGTAAAAATAATGTTAATATGATAAAAAAAACACTTATTTGTTTGACGTTTTTTGAATATTTTTCAATTATTAAGGCTCTATTTAAATATATTGTTTGTTAAATAATTTTGAAATTTCAAATATATGAATATTCCTTAATTACATCAGAATTCCAATTTTGAGATTTCCACGTTTTTTTTGTTGGACATCTATAAGTTC
>Ga0316608_1001135_pt1 | contig 10994 bp, 12 predicted proteins | sample MIS2016152B_MG_FD_207673 | JGI IMG/M metagenome (GOLD analysis project Ga0316608, IMG submission 207673) | Microbial mat bacterial communities from Middle Island sinkhole, Lake Huron, Michigan, United States - MIS.2016.152B | ecosystem: Environmental > Aquatic > Freshwater > Lake > Sediment... | reverse complement strand
ACTTCGGGTAGCCCCTATATACCCTGCAATGTTAGCAATTAATTTTTTGAATTACAAAATTTCAAAGAACTTTTTTTGATTAATTTTCAATATTTTATCTACTTTTGCTTAACTAAACGACATTGGATAACAATATCACCTCAATAATCAAATTACCAATAGTCTTTGCTGGAAAAGAACCCTTTATAATAAGTCCAACATTGAAAAAATGATTGACAAATTGAAAACGGAAATAAACCTTGTAACTACTTTAGCAATCGTCCTATCTGCCATTGCTTTTAAATTTGGCATAAAAAGGATAAACCTAACCCATTAAACCTGCCACCCTTTTCATTTTGAATTGAGGTCAATTTCTTTTTGAAGATTGCATCAAATTTATAATTTTGCATTGAAAATTCTAAGAATTAGATTATAATAACGATGAAAAAAGAAACGATATTACAACACACCATGAATTGGGGTGCAATTGCGGGTGTATCCCTTGTTCTATTCAATTTACTGCTGTATTTTTCAAATTTAATGGAAAACAAATTTGTAGGAATACTTAATTGGGGTATCCTGATTACCATAACGGTTTTGGCAGCCAGGAAATACAGGGATGATATTCAAGATGGAAGCATGAGTTACGGAAAAGCGTTGAAAATTACCGTTTTAACCAGTTTATTTGCGTCTATGATCCTTGGACTTTATATGTTTATATTTTACAAATTTATAGACCCTACCGCAATTCAAAGAGCTTTGGATATGATAGAACAAGCCATGTTGCAGGATAATAAAATACCGGAAGAACAAATCGAAATGATGATGGAAATGAATTATAAAGTTATGACTCCCCCCATTTTGGCAATATCAACTATATTTTCCTATGTTTTCATCATGACAATTGTTGGACTGATTACTTCGATATTTTTGAAAAGAAGTGCAGATCCATTTCAAAACCCTCAAGGCAATGGTATGAATAATATTACTAAATTTTAAAACATGAATATTTCTGTTGTAGTCAGCATATATAATGAAGAGGAATCTTTGCCGGAACTTTTTAGCTGGATAGAAAAAGTTATGACTGAGAACAAATTTAGCTACGAAGTCGTACTTGTTGATGATGGCAGCTCAGACAGGTCGTGGAGTATAATCGAAGATCAGGTAAAAATAAATCCATGCTTCAAAGCATTGAAATTCAGACGAAATTATGGAAAATCTGCCGCCTTGTTTACCGGATTTGAAGCCACTCAGGGTGATGTAGTCATTACCATGGATGCCGATTTGCAAGATAGTCCGGATGAAATTCCTGAACTATACAAAATGGTTGCCATGGACGGATTTGACATCGTTTCGGGATGGAAAAAACTGCGCCATGATCCCATTTCCAAAACCTTGCCCAGCAAGCTTTATAATTGGACAGTACGAAAAATTACAGGAATCAAACTCCATGATATGAACTGCGGACTGAAAGCCTACCGAAGTGCCGTAGTGAAAAGCGTTGAAGTATATGGTGATATGCACAGATATATACCCGTGTTGGCGAAAAATGCCGGATTTAAAAAAATTACAGAAAAAATCGTAGAACATAGAGCCCGCAAATTTGGGAAATCAAAATTTGGCGCATCCCGTTTGGTCACGGGTATGCTCGATCTTCTTTCCGTATTATTCATTTCTAAGTTCAGCAAAAAACCTATGCATCTTTTTGGATTTCTGGGACTTATTACCTTTTTTATAGGCTTTGTCATATTGGCTTATTTGAGTTACGACAAGATGTTCAATATGCAATACAAAATGACCGAAAGGCCACTGTTTTTTCTGGGTTTATTGAGCATCATTTTTGGATCGCAAATGTTCCTTACCGGATTTGTGGCCGAATTGATTTCAAGAAGTTCTTCCGAAAGAAACACCTATATTGTTGAAAAGAGAATTTGATGCCTAATACGCTGAATATCTTCAATTTGTGATTATGAATTTAATTCTATATTAATTGAATCATCATAAGCATCATCATAAAAATCAGGATGCACAGGAGCTTGATCCTCCGCATTTGCATCAACATGATGTAAAAGGTCGAAAGCTCATTTTTTCGATCTTTCTAAATCTTTCGATTTCCTTGGTGGAAATAATTGGAGGTATTGTTTCCGGGAGTATTGCATTGTTTTCTGATGCCATTCATAATCTTACAGATACCACAGCCCTCTTCATCGCCTACATTGCAAATCGTGTAGGAAAGCGAAAAACAAACCTCCGAAAAACTTATGGCTACAAGCGCATTGAGATTATTGCTGCACTTTTCAATTCCTCTGTATTAATAGGTATTTGTTTGTTTTTAATTTTCGAAGCCATCAGGCGATTCCTTCATCCGAAGGAAATTGAAAGCGGAATTATGATTGTGGTGGCAATTTTTGGATTATTGGCCAATTTGTTTTCTGTCATGATATTGCATAAGGAGAAAAATTCCAATATCAATATAAAAGCCGCCTATTTGCATCTTTTGGGTGATACGCTTTCTTCTGTAGCTGTGGTTGTGGGAGGGGTCATTATTTTCTATCTGAAATGCTATTGGTTGGATGCAGTGCTTACACTTCTTATCAGTCTGTATATCATCAAGGAAACATTTGGAATTTTAAAACAATCTTATAAAATACTCATGCAAGAGGTTCCGAAAGATGTTCATTTAGAGAAAATTAAAGATCGATTAGAAAAGTTGGAAGGACTTGATAACATCCATCACCTGCATGCTTGGACTTTGAATGATTCTTCATTGCATTTTGAATGTCACATAGATCTCGCCCAAGATACATTGGTGAGCCAAACCAAGCTGCTACATGAAACCATCAACCAAATCATGCGAGTAGAATTTGGTTTTTCACATATCACTTTGCAATTTGAATATGCTTCATGCTCAGACAAATCACTTGTTCAACAAGAGTGACCTTCAGTTAACCGACTGAACATTAAAATGTTCATTCTTAATTATTTTATAAAACATTTTTCCACTTTTACTATAAGAAAGCAGAACAATATCAGTGGTATCATCCTTCAACCTTTGCCATTTTACGGTAATCACTTCTTGGGTTGTAGAATCTTTGTATTTTAGCTCTCCCTTGGCTTTTGAACTCAATTTATCACCGATTTGCAAATCTCGGTAACTGATAACCTGCGCTGGGAAGGTGTCGAAATCAGTTGATCGCTCTGTTACCTGAAAAGGCTTTTCTTTTGAAGATGAAATAAAACGTGTCTTTTCAACCTTCTCATTTTCAGGATGATTACATGCAAACGCAAAGATTATGAACAAAAAAGAAATAAATAATTTGGTCTTCATAGCTAAACAAGATTTATTATAAGACGTTTCAAACTTAAAAAGGTTGCTTCAATTTTAAACTTTTTTTTCAATTTATCTTTAAATAATTCTTTTTCAAACGTTTTTTTTTTTATATTTGAATTTTACCAAAGATATTATCCTGTATTTTAGAAATATCTAAAAATCACAAATCTAATGTAATATGGCAAACACAAATAAAATCATACTTGTAGCTACAGATTTCCTTGAACAATCGCGGCATGCCTTAGAATATGCTGTCGTTTTTGCAAAAATGACTCAATCACAAATTTTGCTTCTTCATTCTATTGAAGATGTAAATCCTATATTTCAGGTTTTTATTTCGGTTGAAGAAAAAAAGAAAATAGAAGATGCATGTTTACAAAAACTAAACGAAATTGCCGACAAATATAATGAAGTCGATATAAATTGCCGTTTAGAGTATGGCAAAGCTTACGAAAAAATCATTTCGGTTTCAGATGAAATATTTCCTCGCTTCATTTTCATGGGAAGGACCGAAATGCCAGACATTCAGAGATCCTTCATGGGATCCAATACCACCCATGTTGTTAGAAATTCCAAATTTCCCGTAATAACACTGAAAGGAAAAAATCCTATTCCCCTGGTGGAACAAATTGAGAAAAAAATATTACTACCCTTAGATCTTACAAAAGAAAACAGAGAACAACTAACTGCGGCAATTGAATTTGGAAAAATTTTTGACGCCGAAATTCAACTGATTTCAATTCTGGATGAAAATAGTATTAGCAAAGAAATTCAACTATTGAAGAAATTGAATAAAGCATCAACCATTTTGACGGATGCCGGCGTAGTTTGTAAATGTGAAATCGTAAAGGAAACAGAAAAAGCGATTCATCAAACCATTGTTGATTTTTCTGTTCAAAATAATTCAATGATGATCATAATAATGACACAAGCAGAAGAAGGTTTGGTCAAGTTTTTTATAGGATCCACAGCGCAGGAAGTTGTAAATCTATCGGAAAAGCCGGTCATGAGTTTGATTCCGTGGGATTATTATTCAGAAAAAACAATTTTTTCGAGTTTTATTGACCCATTGGGCTTATTCGATGAAAAAGACAATTAAAAATGCTATTAAAAATTCATCCCGATAATCCATCTGATCGTTTGATTGATAAAGTTGCTGAAGTTCTTGAAAAGGGCGGTATTATAGTATATCCTACGGATACCGTCTATGGAATAGGATGCGATATTTTTAATACAAAAGCAGTTGAAAAAATAGCCAAAATCAAGCAAGTCGATCCTCAGAAGCACAATTTCTCTTTCATTTGCCGAGATTTCAGCCATTTATCAACTTTCACGAAAAATGTGGAAACCGAAATATATAAATTGATGAGAAGAAATCTTCCGGGACCCTTTACGTTTATATTGCACGCAAACAATAAGGTTCCCAATATTTTTCTGTCCAAAAAGAAAACGGTAGGCATAAGAATTCCAAATAATAATATAGCGAGGGAAATTGTAAGATGCTTAGGAAGGCCGATTCTTACCACCTCGCTTCCGGCAGATGAAGAAACCATCGAATATACCACTATACCAGAATTAATTTATGAAAAATACGAAAAGCTTGTTGATCTGGTGATTGATGCTGGTGAAGGAGGAATTGAACCCAGCACGATTGTTGATTGTACGGGTGGCGAAATTGAAATACTAAGACAAAGTAAATATGAACTGGATTATTAATTGTAAAATTTAGGAATTATGTTGAAAAATGCTTTTGTTTTTATCTTTTTGCTATTAATTTTCCAAAACCTGAAAGCTCAGGAAGAAATAGGCTGGCCAGAAACCCGAATGTTTTTCAAACCATCAGAGGGAATGACAAATACATCCAATTCGGCAAACGAAATGATGTTTTCCTGTGCTTCCAATATTTGTGTTTTCAAAGTTTGGAACTGGACAGATCCCGACATCAGAACGGTAAGAGAAGTTGCCTATAAAGTTTGGGAGGATATGAATTATGTTGAGGATAAAACAATTGTTCTCACTGGCTATGATTGGGCACAAAATAATGCAGGTTTGGAAAATTACAAACTCGTTGCAACTTTTGCACAAGGAGAACAAACAGCTAAATTGTATATCGTTGCATTTCGAGATGCCAGTAACGATCAAATCCTTGTAGGACAATATTCCTTTACACTTTTCAATGATGAAGAAGAATGGAATAACCAAAATGCCGATGCTGTGATGAAAACGTTCCGATTAGAGGAATAGACTTTTTCAAAAACTTTTTAGCTCTCAGATTTGTTGTTAGAATGTTCATTTGCTTTGTTTTTGGTTATTTTAAAAAGGTGTTATCAAATTAAACAAATCAAAATACTGAAAAACAACAAAGTACGTAAATAAAAGACAAAGAAATGAAAACGTTAACTTAACAATCTATTAAAACAAATAGATCATTTTCGCTAAAATTAAAAAGGGAAAATTGGGATGCAAGGAGAAGAATACAAAAAAGCAGGACAAGAAATAACAGAATGGGATCAGGACGTTTATCAAAAACTTGTTTCAATAGAACTTACAGATGAACAAAAATCGAGAATTGTACAGCCGAAGCATAGATTTATAGATCAAAAATCAGTGCTTGCAGTGCATTGGCATCCTGAAATCGTTCCGATGCCTTTGGTAGAGCAAAGAATAAGTGCAATGTATCCGTCCAAAGTACAAGAGCTTATTATTCCAACACAGCACAATGAACTCCTTTCTTACGATGAATTTAGCGGAGTCGAAATCGATTGTTTTGCAAAAGAATTCAGCAGAAAAGTTCAGTTTCTAATTCATTTCAAAAATAAAAATGTAGAGAATGCAGATACTTTTAAGTCCATGCTCTCTCATACATTCCAGTATAGGTCTTCTCAATTTTTCGAATTTTTAGAGACCATCATCAATCCTAAATTTGAGGAAAAGTTTTTTGAGGGAGTTCAGGTTTCGGCATCGGATCCGGAGGTGGTTGCCTTTGTAAAACTATATGCGCAAAAACTTAAAAATCTCATTGAAATCAATGAATCAATAACACCCAAAGTCTCTTTAAAAAACAAACTATTGCCAAATTATTTTGCTCATTTGTCGGCCTTTTACGACGAAAGACTGATCACGCATAGTTTGGTTTTGCTTAAAGATGTGAAAGAGGTGGTAAAAAAACACTTTCGCCTAGATTACTTTTTTGATGTTCAAGAGGTTATTGAAGAGGTGAGGCACTTGGGAGGCGGTATTGTTATTCCTCATCCAGAGCAATTCTGGCCTATACTTTTGGCCAATTACGATATTGACGGAATAGAAGTCTGGAATCCGCAATCAAGAGAGTTTACAGAATTTCTCATTAAGGTCATCAACAACATCAATAAGAACAAACTTTACCAAAAAAATCCTATGTTGGTCTTTATGGGCGATGATACCCATTTGAGCGAGAAACTCAAAGAAGATCATTTGCAGGATCCTGTGAAAAGTCTCAGAGAAATAGGTTACCAACCAGCTTGGGACGAATTAATAATTCGAAAAAGTCTGATGCTTGGCTTATGCGACAAAAATGAAACAATTGAAGAATATAAAAACCGTTTAAATTCCTATTAATTATTTGTTTAACCAAAAAAATCAGAATGATGGCAGCAAGCGAATTTTTCTATGAATCTGTTCAGGACTCCAAAAACATTGTTGAGTATTTGAACGAATTGGTATTGGGTTTCCAAAAAGGAGAAATCTCATTTAGCAATGGTGATCGCACATTAACTGTTCGTCCTCAAGGTCTTGTGGACTTTGAACTAAAAATCAAATCAAAATCCGGAAAAACCAAAATCGAAATGGAAATCGAATGGAACGATAAAGAAATAGTAGAAAAAGAAACAAAATTATCAATTACACATTAAATCTTAAAATTGCTTATGTCACCTGTGGATATATTGAATGAAAATTTGAAGTTTTTGGTAAGTGAAATTCAAAAACAAGTAGAAGAAACCCTAAATAAAATAGAAGAACCGGTATCCGATAAATCCAATAAGGTTGCTTCTCGTGAAAGTTATATAAACTATTTAAGAAATCTTATCAATCGAAAGGCTTTTCAGTTTTCGCTCAATATTCCCACAGATGATAAAATAACAGCCAATAGATTTCTGGTTTTTACAAGCATTGCCAATAACTTGGAGAAAATTGGCGATTACCTTATAAATATAATGAAACAAAATGATTTTTATGAAGATAAGAGTTTCATAAAAAAATTCAATTATCGCGATTATTTTAAGGAAATTAATGGTGCCCTGAACAGAATTACAACAAGTTTGTTCAATTCCAATATCCAGTCGGCCATCAAAATTTGTAAATCGGAAATCGCCTTGGATGACCTCTGCAATAGTCATTTCAAAATGATTAAAGAGCACTTATCTTATGGTGGTAAAAATACAGGTGATTTGCTAACAACTTTATTCATATTTCGTTATCTGGAAAGAACAGGAGATGCTCTTCTCAATATTGGTGAAAGCGTAATAAGCGCAATTGTAGGAACCAATATCAAAATCAATGAATATATGGCTATGAAGGATGTCCTTTTTAGCGATGATTTTGATTTTGACATTCAAAATATAGGTGGAGAAACTCGCTCAGGTTGCAGAATTGATAAACTCACAAAAATTAATCCGAATCAGGAAGAACAGAATGAAGTGGTCTTTAAGGAAGGCGAAAAAACCAAATTATTAGAAGAAAAAGAAAAATTGGAGCTTTGGAATCAAATGTTTCCAGCACTTGTTCCCAAAATTATCAGCTACCAGGAAACAGAGAATCATGCCGTACTTTTGACGGAATTTGTTTATGGAAAAAACTTCCAAACCATCATGCTCAACTCCGATAGTTTGACGCTTGAAAACAGCATTTTAAAAGTTCTGGATACGATTAACCTTGTTTGGACTCAAACAAAAAAAGAGGAACCCATTTCCGCAAATTTTACCCATCAACTAAACAAAAGATTGCTCGATGTTTTGCAAATTCACCCCGAATTTAAACAAAAAAGCAAAAGTTTGGGTGGTCTGCAAAAGCAAACCTTATCAGATATGCTGGCCGAAGCAGAAATTTTAGAAAAAGATCTTCAATCTCCGTTTTCCGTTTTCATTCATGGCGATTTGAACAACGACAACTTTATTTTCGACATAGAAAATGATATGTTGTATTTCATCGACGTACATAGGTCAAAATATTTTGATTATGTTCAGGATGCATCCGTTTTTGTCGTATCGAATTTCAGAATGCCCATTTTTGATGAGCATATTCGCCACAGAATAAACATTGTAATTAAAAAGTTTTTTGAATTTTTTGAATTGTTTGCGCAAAAGAATAATGATACAACTTTCCATGCTCGAATGGCTTTCGGTCTGGTTCGTTCCTTTATTACGTCCACGCGCTTTACGCTTAAAAATCAACTTTCGAAGGAAATGTACAAAAGGGCAGTTTACTTGCTCGAAAAACTTCTGGAACACAAAGGAAAACCTTGGGAACAATTTGAACTGAATAAAGAAATATTCATTTACTAAATTATTGATTATAAATAAATTAAAATATTTATTATATTACTAACAATTAAAATTGAAACAAAAAATGATGAAAAAAATAGCCGTAATAGGAACTCCAGATGGATGGTCATCTGAACGCTTAGCTGATGCAGTCGCTGAAAAAACGAATTTCAGACTTTTGATAGATATGCAGGAAGTATATCTTGATTGTGCAAAGCAAACAGTGTTTTACAACGGCTTAGATCTCAGATCGCTCGATGCTATAATTGTAAAGAAAATCAGCACTGAATATAGTCTTGAATACACAGAAAGATTTCATCATTTGATTTTCTTGAAAAAAATGGGATTAAAAGTTTTTTCCGATCCCGAAAAAATTTTGAATTGCTACGATCGTATGAGTGGTACGCTCACCTTGCGCGCCGGCAATATTCCAATGCCTGAAACCGTCATTACCGAAAATTTGGAAAGCGCTGTTGAAGCACTGGAAAAATTTGAAATAGCCGTTTTCAAGCCCCTTTATTCAACCAAAGCCAGAGGAATGAAAATGATTTCGGTCAAAGATGAGCATTACAAATCTGCAATTCGCAGATTTTCAGAGGAAAACCCCACCATGTACATTCAGAAAAAAATCGAAATTCCCGGTCATGATTTGGGGGTTGCTTTCATTGGCGGGCAATATTTGGCTACTTATGCAAGAGTATCTTCAGGAAAATCGTGGAATACAACGATTTATTCTGGCGGAAAATATTCAGCATATCAGCCCTCTCAGGAAATTATTGATTTGGCTCATAAAGCACAAGCCCTATTTGGACTTGATTTTACCAGTGTGGATGTGGTCGAAACCACTGAAGGCCCTATGGTATTTGAAGTTTCTGCTTTTGGTGGCTTCCGTGGATTGTATGAAGCCAATGGTATAGATGCCGCAAGATTATATGTTGACTACGTTTTAAAAAACCTATAAAAATAAACAACTCATGCAAAAAATACTCGGACCCAGTATCGATCATTTGATCGAAAATCATGATTTCGATTTTCAATTATGTGTTGATTTTCATTATTGTACAATAAAAGTATTTTGCAATAATGGAGAACTTCATCAAGAGTTAAGCAATTACTTCAAGGAGTTTTTGTGTGGTCATTCTTCGGCCACGATGGATATTTATGCAATTGAAGATGGTAACTTCAAGATGGATGACGAGTTTCAAATCAAGCAACCCGATGCCGGAAAGTCAAAAATTAAAGAAGCTTTTTGCGATTTCCCAGACGGAAAGGCGGTTCACAAAGTTACAACAGGCATGTACCTTCTGTTCACAAATGACAGAAATATGGCCATTGGACCTTGCTTGAAAAATCCCAATCAGGTTATCAATTTTGTGAACAATCGCTTCATCGAATTCATGCTGAATAACAACAATTTGTTGTTCCATTCTTCGGGTGTATCCTTAAATGGTAATGGTATTGCAATATCAGGTTTTTCGGGCAAAGGAAAATCCACGCTTGCTTTACATATTATGAACCATGGTTTGGATTTTGTTTCCAACGACAGGTTATTGGTTTGCGATCGTGGACAGGATCTCGAAATGTTTGGCGTAGTAAAATATCCACGTATCAATCCGGGAACCATTATCAACAATGAAAAATTGCTCCCGATTCTTACACCAGACCAAATTGCAGAATATAAAAAATTGCCTTCGGATGAACTCTGGACATTAGAAGATAAATACGATGGGTTCATCGATGAACTATACGGAATAGACAAGTTTAAAATTTCGGCAAAAATGAAAGCGCTTGTTGTTTTGAATTGGGATCGAAACGATTCTCCTTTGCAAATATCAGAGATTCAACTTGCTGACAGACCTCATTTATTCGAAGCATTTATGAAAACCCCAGGCTTATTTTATCTTCCAACAGGTAATGGATGGCCTGATTTATCGAAAGAAAAATATCAGGAATACATGAAAAAATGCAAAGTTTTTGAAGTGACAGGTGGGGTTGATTTCGAAAAAGCCTCTCAATTCTTTATCAACTTTCTAAAAAAGTAACAAAACATGGATTCACCTATCAGGATTAGCCGGAAAGTAGTTTTACCCGACCGAATCAAAATAGAAAGGTATCTGAAAGTACCCGAGCTGGGACCCAAGATTCTATTTTTTAGCGGTGGAACT
>Ga0316608_1001134_pt1 | contig 11002 bp, 11 predicted proteins | sample MIS2016152B_MG_FD_207673 | JGI IMG/M metagenome (GOLD analysis project Ga0316608, IMG submission 207673) | Microbial mat bacterial communities from Middle Island sinkhole, Lake Huron, Michigan, United States - MIS.2016.152B | ecosystem: Environmental > Aquatic > Freshwater > Lake > Sediment... | reverse complement strand
CCAACCATACAGCAGGACGGATATCTGCCCAGGGAGTTGGCTTTTGTGGTGGCATAAAACGGTTAGCACCGGAAGTGTCGGCCCCATAAGGGATACCTAAAAAAGTATGAATTCCCCTAAGCACAAATCCCCGCACTTTCCCGTAGCTGGTAGTTGCAACCGCAATAGTATCGCCAATCAAAAGAATTGGGCCATCTTCTTTAACAGGTTTGATTTTTGGCCCATTTGAAAGCGCGGAAGCAGGAAAGCTTGTTGCCAATCCAATCCCGGCGGCTCCAACACCCAATGTTTTAAAAAATCTACGACGATTCGATTCCATAGAAGTTCGTTTAGATGGTTTAATTTGTTGAATTAACTAAGAGTCCTCCAAAAAAATCAAAAATTCAATGATTTTCATCTGTTTTACCCCTAACCCCTCCAGGGAACCATCTAAAAATCATTGAATTTAAAGTCCTCCATTTGGGGGATTAGGGGGTAAGAGACTTTTCGGACAGACTCAACTAACAATCATTAAACTATCGACTTTAAAGGTCCCCGATTCTAGCTTGTTGCCACTAAACCACTGACAAACCACATCGCCTTCGCTAAATCCCTGAGTTTTCATAAACTCGTCGGCAGCTTTTATCATAAAGTTCGAATTATCAGATCCTATAATTCGTTGAACGGTCATGGATGGGCCTCCCGATTTTAGTTGCACCACATCGCCAATAGCGTATTTCATAGTTTTGGTTATTAAATGAGTTTATAAAATTGTGAAAGATGTATTTAGAACAAATTGTTTTTAATTACATCAATATTAAATTGTTAAAAACAACCCCAACCCCTTAAAAGGGGCTATAATAAATCATGTAGGAAGTTATCCCTCTCCCCGATAGCTATCGCGGGTAAGGAGGGGCAGGGGAGGTTGAATGAGACAATTTAAGTTTGACATTACATTTCGTTATTACTGAAACCTACCAAAGTTACTAAGAATGATTATTGTAATCGATATTATTCTATCGAAAATTTATCTCGGATAATTATTGGGGCTTTTATGAAAATCTTTTATAAACTGTTGTTTCAACTAACAATTATGCTTTGCTGTATAATCTTAAGTTGATTTTTGAATGAAATTTTTGACAACCTGTTGACATAAGGTTGTCACTTGCCCGCTTTAATTTTGAAAAAGCGAAGGAACTGTTTAATTTTTATTTATCCCGTGTATTTAAATATTCAACCCTTTTAGGGTTGCTCTATTATTTGTTTCATTTTCCGTAGGTTGAAACCTACGGTTATTAAAATTTAACCCTTTCCGGGTTTATAGCAAACAAAAGTCCGAAGGACTTTAATATGAATAACCTCCGGTAAAACCGGAGGTAAACTAAACGAGAAATCGGGAACCCCGAAGTGGGTTCAATTTAAATTTAAACAATGCCTAAGTTAAAATATTTAAGATGCGCTGCGCATATTGTTTCACTCAAAAATAGTAACCATGAAAAAGACTGCTTATTTATATGTGCTGGATACCATGGCCGATTGGGAATCGGCCTTTTTAACCGCCGAACTTCATTCCACGCGGTATTTTAAAAAAGGAGCTCCTGAGTTTTGTGTTCAAACAGTTGGAATAAACAAAAATCCTATTACAACCATGGGAGGTATTCGAATCATTCCCAACGTTTCAGTTAATGAAATTACTGCGGATAATTGCGGGTTACTTATTCTTCCCGGAGGAGATACCTGGTTGGAACCGATGCATGATCCGATTTTGGATAAAGCCCTGGAATTGCTAAAATATAATATTCCTGTTGCTGCTATTTGCGGGGCCACCATGGGTTTGGCTCAAAAAGGTATGTTGGATCATTGCAATCATACCAGCAACGATTTGAATTACCTAAAAGCGGTTTGCCCAAATTATAAAGGCGAAGAGTTTTATCAGCGTAAAGATGCAGTTGTTGCTGGAAATCTCATCACTGCCACCGGAGTTGCCCCCCTGGAATTTTCACGTTGTGTTCTGGAACACCTGGATGTTTTTTCTCCAGTAACATTAAAGGCTTGGTACGAGCTTTATAAAACGAAGGAACCTGAAAGCTTTTATGCCTTAATGGAATCGCTCGGGGTAGAATGAAAAACAGTAAAAATGACTTGTATATAATTGTAAACTGAAACGCTGGTGTGACGAAATAATTAGGCGAAGTCAGAGACGTTCCGATTATAGACTTCGGTTAGTGGGGACATAGAGGCACGTACAACATGTCCGCGCCAGCTGTTATTCCATATTTATCAACTATTTGTTAATAATGGTCATTTTGCCTAATTTTGATGCAAAATAAAGCCTTATGAATGTAGGTGATAATATAAAGAAACTCAGGAAACTGCTCAAAGAAGTGACCGTTGAAGATAAAACCACGATGGACAGCTTTGGTTAATCCAACAATTGGATGATGACGATAAGCATGTAATCTTTAAAATGATTGATACCATGCTTATCAAAAAGAAGTTTAAAGACTTTTTCCAGAAAAAAGTTGCAATACTTTAAAATTTAAAAATATGATACGAACAGTATTTACAGCAGATAAAAACACCCTTACCTTGCCCTTGCCCGATAATTACATTGGGAAGCAGATAGAAGTTATCGCTTTTATGATAGACGAAGGTAAGGAAACGGCCCAGAGCAAGAAAAAGGAGGTTAGCTTCAATGCCGTGAAGCTCGATACAAGAGGCTTTAAATTTAATAGGGATGAAGCTAATGAACAATAAGGTTTTTCTGGACACTAACATTCTTGTTTATGCTTATTCTAACACCGAACTGGACAAACAATCCATTGCCCGTAAACTCATCGTTGAATGCGATTCCTATGTAAGCACACAAGTTTTGCAGGAACTGACAAATACACTTACTAAGAAATTTCATAATTCCTGGGAGGATGCTCAGAATGCTGTATTGGAATCTTGTAAAAACAACTTGTTGCATATAAACGAAGTAGGTACAATTGTAAATGCCTGTGATATTGCTCTTAAATACCATTTTTCTTTTTACAATAGCCTTATTATTGCCCCCGCATTGGAAAGTGGTTGCAGTACCCTGTATTCAGAAGATATGCACAACGGCCAGTTTATAGAAGACAGGCTAAAAATCGTGAACCCTTTTGTATAAGCATAAAAACCGGGACAACCCCGGTTTTCATGCTTTATATCCTTTTATACTGTTCAACTCCCATAACAACTGGTTTAAAACAGGTACTTAATCCGGCCAAGTCAGAGACATTCGCCGAGCTACTCTGATTATAGACTTCGGCTAGCGGGGGTGAATTACAAGCCACAAAAAGAACATTGAAAGAAAGCAGTATGTAATTGTTACAACCTTTCCAACTAATAATTCCTTTTTAGGCTTTTGAGATATTTCTTTAATGATGATATTAAATCTGTCCCCCCTAGTAAAATAGAGAAAATTTAAACCTCCTATGAGCAACAAAAAGAAGCCAATTTCAAAATTGTGCTTTCCCCACATTATATTTTCATGTGGATTGAAATAGTTTGTAAAAGTTATAGCATTAACTACTTCAAAAAATGAAAGAGAAAGGACACTTCCTAATTTTAAGTTGCTAAAAGGTCTTGAAAATGGGGTGTTTTTTAGATACTTGACTGCTAAATAAAAATTGTAAAAAACTAATTTATACATAAATATATATTCATCCTTGTTTGTCAAAGCATCTGCTTCATCATTCTTTCATTGTAGGGATGGAGGCACGGACAGCATGTCCGCGCCAGCAGGGGGGATTACTTCAATGGTTCTAACTTAAATTTAAAAAACGAACTATCTTGATCTGTATTATTTATTATATAGATCGAATCTTCGTTTGTTTTCTTTTCGATTCTAGTTCCAATTGCAATTTTGTCCCCTAATGTTTCGCAATCTTTACAGCTCTCTACAGAAATACTTAATTTTAAGCCGTTATCTAATGTTATAAATCGTAAATATGCATTTGCTCTAAATCCACTAGATAGGTATAGATTTGATAATTTTCCACTTACCTTTTCCTTTTTTTGAAGTAAAGGATATTCAGCAAAAACTAGCTCACTAGTCTTTGAAGCATCCTTTATGACAAAATAAATCCAAACTGCTATTGCAGTAACAATTGCAAAAAATAAGATTATGCTTTTATAGTACTTTTTCATCAGCAAATAATTTTTTAATTGAACTTTGGAGAACCAAATAAAATTTAAACGTTTCGCTTTTGGTTGTATATCAGGAGAGGTTTATTATAAATAAAATCAATCTCATTTAATAACTCCTTCATTATAACCCCAAGGCTGAGCGTAGTCTCCTGACTACGCTCTATTTGCCAACTTTCACAAAACCTCGAACTGTTTATTATTATTTTTATTGAAATCAGGAGTCATCTTGGCTGTCGCAACTTTCCATAACTGCGCTAAAACCCGATTTTACCTTTTTAATTCCCCCGTTAATTCCATTTTCTTGCTTCCAAAATCGTTGCTGTTTTGCAATTCTACCCCGATCTTGTCCTGGCTGAATCTGCAAAGGATCGTCTCTGAGTGCGGGCTTTCGATGTACCGCAGTTTTAGTTCCAGGGTACTGTCGTTTTTCCAGGCATAATTCCCGGCTACTTTCGCGGGGTAAAGGATGTCCGCATCTCTATTCGATTTTGAAAACAGCGAAGGGCCTGGCTTCATGGTTTCTCCTAATTTCCAGGTTCCTGAGCCAAAGGCAACTTTGTATGCTACGGAATCGATGGTTAAGTTTACCAGGCATTCGCTTTTCTGAAACTGAAAGTCGATTGTTTCAATCTGCTTTTCGTTCGGGGCAAAGGAGTATGTTTTCCCCGAAATTGTATTTTCCAAAGGCGAAACTGACGATTTGCCAATAACTGGTAATGCAAGCGACTCTAACCGCTTATTGAGGACCGATACCATATCGTTATTTTCGGTCAGTTTGTCTCCTTTTATGGCTGGCAATAAATATTCCCACACCAGATTTATTTCCCTTTGCATATCCGATGTTTCGCTGGTTAACACAACTACTGCATCCTGGTCGGGCATCATAATGATATATTGGCCATATGCGCCATCGGCCCTAAATGCATTGTGCCTGCAACGCCAGAACTGGTAACAGTATCCCTGCGTCCATTCGCTCAAATCTTTCTTTTCTTTTGGCATATTGGGAGCCTGATCTATTTTGTAAGAGGTTGCTTCTTCTATCCATTCCGCAGGGATTACCTGCATATCGTTCCATTTTCCTTTTTTCAGATAGAGCTGTCCGAATTTGGCCATGTCTTCGGTTTTAATTCTCAATCCCCATCCACCGGTGCTGATTCCCATTGGATCTGTTTCCCAATCCATTCCCTGAATATTCAAGGGCTCAAATAATCGGGGTTTCAGGTAGTCGATCACTTTTTCGCCGGTTACTTTTTGAACAATGGCTGACAGCATGTAAGTAGCCATGGAGTTATACAGAAACTTGGATCCCGGTTTATATTTAACAGGAAGCGCTAAAAATGCTTTTATCCAATTGGTATCCTTCGAAACGATGCTAAACGAAGGGTCGGGTTCTTGTCCCACCGACATAGTAAGCAGATCCTTAACAGTAAGTGCAGCTAAATTCGGACTAATGGTGTCGGGAATATCTTTAGGGAAAAACGAAATTACTTTATCGTTTACCGAAAGACGATTTTCACTCACGGCAAACCCAATAGCGGTAGAGGTAAAGCTTTTACTGGTCGAATACATGGTATGCTTCAAATCGGACCGGTATGGATTCCACCAACCTTCGGCTATAACTTTCCCGTGGCGTAAAAACATAAAACTGTGTAATTCGTGCTTACTCTTTTCGACTGCATCTAAAAAATTGAGGATACCTTCGGAGGAAACACCTTCAGTTTCGGGAATACTTCGCGGCAGGCCATCCGGAACTTGAGACTTGTTTGTGCATGCACTTAACAGCGCAAAAAATAGAACTATAATAAAAAGTGCGGGTTTTCGGGTCATGATTTTGGAATGTAGGATAAACGAAAAGGGGGAAAATTCATTTTATATAAAATGAAAACCAATATTATTTAAATGTAAATCATTTATTTGCTGATTTTATATGAGCAAGAAATTTATTAAAATTCTCGGGATTATCGTCATAAAGGATTAGTTTCTTTTGGGGCGAATAAAGAAAGGTGGAAGGATACCTCTTTGGGCCAAACTTAACAATAAATTCGTTTTTTAAATCGAACAACAAGGTGACATTGCTTTTTCCCACTAAATTTTTTCCATAAGCATTCAGAAACTGATTGACACGTTGAGGGTCATCTAAGCTTATTAAATACAGCGATGTTTTTTTAAACTCGCCATAATGCTTGTTAATTTTTACCATTTCCTGCTGGCAATGGTCGCAGGTTACATCGAAAAAAACAAAGAATAACAAGTTGTTAGGATCCAAATCTTTAATTGTAAAAGCAATTTTATTCGATTTGAAAAAAGTGAAATCAGGAACCGTTTTCGCAGGAGTTTGCGCTGAAGAGTTAAAAACGATACTTAAAGAGATAAAGAGTAGCAGAATTGTTGAGTTTATTGCTTTCATAACGATGTTAGCTTAATTTTTTGAATACTCATACGCGTTCAAATATAGTTTTCCTTTTGGAAAAAGATACCCAATTTACTTTCAAAAATATGTTTTTTTTATTATTACACGTGTTAAACCCTTATATTGCTAAGCATTTGTCTTGATGAAGTAAATAAATATCTGTCATGAAGAGGATATTTTCATTCCGCATAAAATCTCCGTTTTAATTGGAAACATTCGGAATCTATTTTTGTTATTTTACAATAGGTAAGGAGAGAAGTGTTTACATAAAAAAATGTTTCTGTTAACACAGATACTCTAATCTAAAAATCAAAAAACGCATTATCAATTCGAACCAAATAAATAGTACATTATGAGAAAAATATTGGTTGTATTAATTCTATTCGTTTATATGTCTCAACTAAATGCTCAATTTCAAAAAGCAACAGCCCCTATTGCTGAAAAAAAGGAACACTGGCGCACCATTCACGACGACAAAGTGTTGGATAATTATTACTGGATGTACGACTTTTTTGGTAAAGGTCCCGACAGTACAAAAGTGGTTGACTATCTGAACGCCGAAAATACTTTTTTGGCTGCTGTAATGAACGGTACGCAAAAGTTTCAAACAGATTTGTTCTCGGAGATGAAAGCCCGGATCAAGGAGAAAGATGAAAGTGTACCGGTTTTTAAAAACGGGTATTATTATTACTACCGCACCGACGATGGAAAGCAATATTTTAAGTACTGCCGTAAAAAAGGAAGCCTGGAAGCTACCGAGGAAGTTTTACTTGATGTCGACAAAATGGCCGAGGGACATGCATACTATTCAGCAACCGGTTTTGATGTGAGCGAAGACAATAAGCTTTTGGCTTATGGAGTTGATCTGGTGAGCCGGCGGCAATACACCATTTATATTAAAAATTTAGAAACAGGGGAGATATTGAAAGATGCTGTTACCAATACCGAAGGCGATCCTTGTTGGGCAAATAATAACAAAACCTTTTTTTACACCGCCAAAAATCCCGAAACCCTTTTATCAGAAAAAATAAAGCGGCATACCCTGGGTACTGATGCAGCAACCGACGCATTGGTTTATGAGGAAAAGGACAGAAGCAACTACATTGGAGTAGGTAAAAGCAAAAACAATAAATACATTTTTATCTATTCGCAGGCTACCATGTCTGCCGAATTACGAATGATTGATGCTGCTAAACCAAACGATGAGTTCAAAATTTTTCAACCGCGTTTAAAAGATGTGTTGTACGACGTGATACCGCTAGCCGACAAATTTCTGATTCGCACCAACAAAGATGGTGCAAAGAATTTTAAACTGATGGAATGCCCGCTTGACAAAACCGATGCTGCCAATTGGAAAGAAGTAATTCCGAATCGACCCGATGTGTTACTGCAAGGGGTTGAGGAATTTAAAGACTTTATAGTGATCAGCGAGCGGAAGGATGGCTTGGTAAAAATGCGGATTCGGAGTTTAAAGGATAACTCAGAACATTATCTCGACTTTGGGGAAGCAGCGTATGCCGCTAACTTTGGTTCCAATCCTGAATATAACAGTGCAACGCTGCGATATGGGTACACCTCCTTAACCACTCCATATTCGACATTCGATTACAATCTGGCTACTAAAGTTAAATCCCTGAAGAAACAACAGGAAGTAGTTGGAGGCTATAATGCTGCGGATTATGCAACCGAGCGTTTGTATGCCACAGCAAAAGACGGGACGAAAGTGCCCATTTCGCTGGTATATAAAAAAGGATTTAAAAAGGACGGCAATGCCCCGTTATTATTGTATGCTTACGGAAGCTATGGTAACAGTATCGATGCCGGATTTAATACCAACCGTTTAAGTTTATTAAACCGGGGATTTGTTTATGCCATTGCCCATATACGGGGCGGACAGGAGATGGGGCGTCATTGGTACGAAGATGGCAAGCTGATGAAAAAGATAAATACCTTTACCGATTTTATTGATTGTGGCCAATTTTTGGTTAACGAAAAATATACTTCTAGAGAGCACCTCTATGCGATGGGGGGAAGTGCCGGCGGTTTATTAATGGGTGCTATTGCAAATATGGCTCCCGAATTATGGAACGGAATTGTAGCACAGGTTCCTTTTGTTGATGTAGTGAATACAATGCTCGATGAAAGCATTCCATTAACCACCAACGAATTTGACGAATGGGGCAATCCTAAAAATAAGGATGCATACTTTTATATGAAAAGCTATAGCCCGTACGAAAATATTGAAAAGAAAAACTATCCGAATATATTGGTCACAACAGGCCTGCACGACAGTCAGGTGCAGTATTTTGAACCAGCTAAATGGGTAGCTAAGTTACGCGATATGAAAACCGATAAAAACGTATTATTGCTGCACACCAATATGGAATTTGGGCATGGTGGCGCCAGCGGGCGGTTTGATTATTTAAAGGATGTCGCCCTGATTTATGCCTTTTTATTTTCGTTGGAAGAAATTTATAAATAGGTGTTTAATTACCAAAAGTATGAGGCTGTGTAAAAAGTCATTTAATAATCGCATTTCGACTCCGCGCAATGTGACAATTAACTGACTTTCGACGGTCAGGATGAGGGATTTCAATGGCTTCATCCACTTTTTACACAGCCTCACTTATTTTTTAGAATCGTAATGTTTTAAACTTCTTACATGCTAGCATTAAACATTTTGACTTACTTTAGTGTTTTCTTGAGTAGATAAATAAATAATCGACTGATATGACCCGAACCTTCCTAATTTCAACAGGCTTTGTAATACTTGCCCCTATTTTACTGGTATGTGCAAAATCGTTCGATAACGATTTGCCGGTTGTCGTAAATCCTGAACAAAATTCTGCTGCCCAAAATTATCAGAATTATTGCGCCGGATGCCATGGAGCTAACCTCGAAAAATTTGCTGCCAAAGCCTGGATGGATGAGAAAAGCAATGCATCGGCTTTAAAAAGCATAAAAAATGGTATCGAAAACATTGGAATGCCAGCTTTTCAAAAAACATTTACAGAAGCCGAGCTGGAAGCTTTAGCTGCATATGTAAAAAAAGGGGTTCCTGAAGATAAAAACAAGCTCAAACCTGCTATAACTGCTGGTGGGGTTATTGAGTCGGAAGTTCAGAAATTTGTTATTGATACCGTTGTATCGGGATTAAGCGTTCCCTGGGGGATGGCATTTCTGCCTAACGGTGACATGTTAATTTCGGAACGAGAAGGTAAATTACTTCGTTTTTCGAATGGCAAACTCTCGTCGGCAATTGAAGGGCTGCCTGCAATAATGGCTTTTGGACAAGGGGGATTGCTCGACTTATGCCTGCACCCCGATTATGAAAAGAATGGCTGGATTTACATGACCTACTCGTCTCCAAATAAAGATACATTAAGCCGCAAAGGCAATACTGCTGTTATGCGGGCCCGGCTTCAAGGCAATAAACTGATTGATCAGCAAATTCTTTTTCAAGGAGCTCCGGCTACAAACCGGGGGCATCATTTTGGCTCTAAACTGGCATTCGACAAAAAGGGACATCTGTACTTTGGAATTGGTGACCGGGGACAACATTTTGATTTTCCACAAAAATTGGATAATCACAACGGAAAAATTCACCGTATTAACGACGATGGATCTATTCCTGCTGACAATCCATTTGTAAAAACACCTGGCGCAATGCCTTCCATCTATAGCTACGGGCATCGCAATCCTCAGGGAACGGCAATTCATCCTGTTACAGGAGAGTTGTGGGTATCAGAACACGGTCCACGTGGAGGTGATGAACTCAACCTGATTATTCCAGGGCATAACTACGGTTGGCCGGTGATTTCGTACGGCATCAATTACGATGGCACTGTCCTCACAGAACTTACGGAAAAAGAGGGGCTGGAACAACCTGTTTCTTACTGGACTCCCTCTATTGCACCTTGCGGAATGACGTTTATTACTGGTGATCGGTACTCAAAATGGAAGGACAATCTTTTGGTTGGATCCCTTCGTTTTCAATACCTTGAGCGGGTAGTTCTCAACGGACATTCGGTAATGCACCGCGAAAAACTGCTGGAAGGTATTGGTCGTGTCCGTAATGTGGTTATTGGCCCCGATGGATTAATTTATGTAGCCATTGAAAACCCCGGGAAAATACTTCGCTTGGCACCATTGAAATAATAAAAGGTTTAGTGTTGAATATTTTATATGACTATCGGAAAATATTAACAATACTCTGAGAAATGAAATTCAACGACTATTTATATTTCTTTTCTGTCACTTTTGGAGAGCCAAAAGTAACCAAAAACTCTTTGACGGCACGAACGCGGTCCGTCTCGTTCCTCGACTTCCCTTGATCGGCGCGCCGTCCAATAGGAATTAAAGTTTAAGGCTTCGCCTCACAGCGAATATGGCTACTTGCCAATTCTACCAATTTATTAATCTTTGCCGACAGTCATT
>Ga0316608_1001133_pt1 | contig 11009 bp, 10 predicted proteins | sample MIS2016152B_MG_FD_207673 | JGI IMG/M metagenome (GOLD analysis project Ga0316608, IMG submission 207673) | Microbial mat bacterial communities from Middle Island sinkhole, Lake Huron, Michigan, United States - MIS.2016.152B | ecosystem: Environmental > Aquatic > Freshwater > Lake > Sediment... | reverse complement strand
AAATTGTACGATTCCAAAATCGCAGGAAACATAAACAATTCCCTGATATTCCATAAAATGATTGATTTTTTTTAGGTTGGCCGGAAGTTGTTTGTTGATAATGTCAACTATGTTTATCATACTGCCATCGGCTTCGTTGATTACAGTCATCAACCCGTTTTCGTAGCCTACAAGGGTTTTATTATGGGTTGAACTATAATACAAAGATGAAATAGTTTGCCCCGAAAGTCCATCGATAGTGTTTGTAGTTTTGATTTGATTGGTGTCGTTATTTATTGAAAACAAAGCGTTTTCTGAAGCTGCAAACAAAACCGTTGGCGATTGAGACAAATCTCTGATATTATTATAGGAAAAATAGCCTTGCCATAACATCGTGTTTTGGGCAAAACCCATTTGCAAAAAGAGAAAAAATAGTAGATATTGAAACCTGTTTTTTGTCATTTGTATAAATATTTTATTCACAAATATAATACAAACGAAAGTAATTGGATTTTGTTACACCAAAAAAGACCTTCATTTCTAAACTGAATTTTCAGATTGAATGAAAGTCTTTTTTGATTTTAACCTTAATTTTATATTTTTTTGAGTCTTAACAAAAAGATTGTAAACAAGCAAAAATTTAATTTAGAAACCAACTTACCCCTTAATTTGTTTCAAAGAAGTTTTAATTCCTCTAATCAATGACGAACTAAAACCGTGCATTTCCATTTCGTTCAGTCCTGCGATGGTACAGCCTTGGGGCGTTGTAACACGGTCTATTAATTGTTCTGGATGGATGTTTTCTTCCAAAATCATTTCGGCAGCACCTTTTACCGTTTGGGCTGAAATTGCCAAAGCCGTTTTCCAGTCGAAGCCAATTTCGATTCCAGCTTGCATCGAAGCTCGAATGTATCGCAAAGCAAAAGCCGTTCCGCTTGCTGCCAAAACGGTTGCTGAGTCCATCAATTTTTCGTCGATAATAGGCGAAGTTCCTAAGTTTTGGAAAAGAGAAACTACATTTTGAGCCTTATCGTTGTCTTTTTCATTGAATGCAATACACGTTGCCGAGGCGCCAAATTGAGCCGCAATATTGGGCATAATTCTAATGGCACTATTGGAATTGCCTATCTTGTTTTGTAAATTTTCTATGGACAATCCACTTACTGCCGATGCAATTATTTTGTTTGAAATTACCGGCAGAATTTCGGCCATAACCGTATCGACCTGATAGGGTTTGATGGTCAGAATGATAATGTCAGCCTCTTGAATACCGAGTTTGTTGTCGGTAGAAACCGTTACGCCAAGCTCTTCTAAATAGAGAATACTTGCAGTATTTCGTCTGGTAATGGTTATTTGATTGTCTTTAGAAAATCTAGATAATCCCAATGCTATGGAAACTCCCAGATTTCCTCCTCCGATGATGTGTACTTTCATATTGTATTTTTATGGCATTTTTTTAAAATCCTAAAATCAATCTTGCAATTGTAAAATAAATAAGGATTCCGAAAATATCATTACTTGTTGTTATAAATGGGCCTGTGGCAAGTGCGGGGTCAATCCCGAATTTATCCAATAATATGGGGACAAAGGTTCCTATAAGTGAGGCAATAATAATTACCGAAACTAAGGCGATTGTAACAATAATTCCGATAATAATTTCTACGTTCAAGAGATAATGGCTTCCCAAAAATAAAATGGTTGCCAGAATTAGTCCGTTCAATAAACTCAAGGAAACTTCTTTTATCAATCGGTTGAACAAGGAACCGCTCAAGGTGTCGTTTGCCAAACCTTGCACAATAATTGCCGAAGATTGTACGCCAACATTTCCTGCCATTGCTGCAATTAATGGCATAAAAAAGAATAAACTGCCGTGTTCTTTCATTGCGCCTCCAAATAACTCAAGCACTTTCACAGAAATTAAACCGCCAAAAAGAGCCAAAACTAACCAAGGCAAACGGGCTTTTGTCAATTCCAAAATACTGTCATCGGCTTCAACGTCTTGCGAGATACCAGCCGCCAACTGATAATCTTCCGTGGCTTCGTCTTTGATTACATCCACAATATCATCAATAGTAATTCGACCTACCAATCGACCCATTTCATCGGTAACTGGAATGGCTTCTAAATCATATTTTTGCATAATTCGAGCTACCTCAACATCTTCTGTATCGACCATCACGTAGTTTAATTTCTTGATATAGACTTCGCTAATGGGTGTTTTTGAGGAAGTTGTCAACAAATCTTTGAGCGATAAACGTCCCAAAAGTCGGTCTTCGTCGTCCACCACATAAATAGAATGGACTCTGGAAATGTTTTCCGCCTGGATTCGCATTTGTTTGATACAAGTAAAAACATTCCAATTTTCGTTGACTTTTACCAACTCTTTGTGCATAATTCCGCCCGCAGTATCTTCGTCATAACGCAACAAATCGACAATGTCCTTGGCGTGTTCTACGTCTTGAAGTTCCGAGATTACTTCCTGTTTTTTGCTTTGCGAAAGCTCGGCAATAATATCGGCTGCGTCATTGGTTTCGAGTTCATCCAGCTCTTCGGCGATTTCTTTTGGCGAAAGCCGACTCAATATTTTTTCCCGCAAATCGTCCTCCAATTCCAGAAGGATTTCGGCGGTTTTTTCAGAATCCAAAACCTTGAAAATATAAGTAGCTTCGTCAAAATCAAGCTCGTCGAGAATTTCGGCAATATCGGCGTGGTGCAAATCATTCAGTAAAACTTCCAGTTGCTGGTCGTTTTTGCTCTGAATAAGTTGCTCTAATTCTTGAATGAGTTCTTTGCTGATTTTAAAATCCATCGGCTTCTATTTTTTGGGTCAATGCAATAAATTGCTCTACACTCAATTGTTCGGGGCGAAGGTTGAAAACTTCATCCTCTCTCAAACTATCGGACAAATTTAGTGTTTTTAAACTATTTCTCAAGGTTTTTCTGCGTTGTTGGAAAGCAGTTTTTACGACCGTGAAAAACAACTTTTCTCCGCAAGGCAAACTAAAATCTTGTTTTCTCCGCAAACGCAAAACACCCGATTTCACTTTTGGCGGCGGAATAAAAACGTGTTCATCAACCGTAAATAAATATTCGGCATCATAAAATGCTTGTGCCAAAACTGAGAGGATGCCATAAGTCTTGCTTCCTTTTTTCTCGCAAATCCGTTCGGCAACTTCTTTTTGGAACATTCCTGCGAATTCTGGGATTTGGTGGCGTAATTCTAAGGTTCGAAAGACGATTTGTGTGGAAATATTGTATGGAAAATTACCGATGATAGCGAATTGTTTTCCGCCAAAAACTTCGTTGACATCATATTTCAAAAAATCTTTAGAGATGATTTTCCCGCGTAATTTGGGATAATTGGCATCTAAATAATCCACGGATTCGGTATCGATTTCAATAACATAAGTATTGATTGGTTTTTCCAATAGATACTTTGTTAAAACGCCCATTCCGGGCCCAATTTCTAAAACATCTTCATATCCTTCGAGTTTCAAAGTGTCGGCGATGGCTTTGGCAACGCTTTCGTCTTTGAGGAAATGCTGTCCGAGGTGTTTTTTGGCTTTTACTTTTTCCATAGTGTCATTGCGAGGTGTTGCGAGGCACGAAGCAAAGCAATCTCACGTAATTTTTTAAGGTTTTTTGCCACGAAGGCGCAAGGGTTTATTGTTTTAATTTTATATTAGTATGGAACACGGATAACACGGATTTTATTGATTTTCACGGATATTTTCCGTAAATTCAATAGTTAAAATCTTTGTCAATCTGTTTTATCTGTTCAATCTGTGTCCTATTTAATTTGTGATCTCAACCAATCGTTTTACACAAAATTAGGTTCTTTTAATCCCAATGCTATCAAGTGTTTTTCTATCGAATTCAAATCGCAAACACGCCAATTTTCGTTCAAGGCATAATCACCTCCTGCAAAAGTAACTATAAAATTATTTTTAGTTTTTAAATCCGTGATAGATTCAGTATTGCCTCGACTAATTTTTGGATTGTTGGATAATTTTATCTCAAAGGTAGCCACAATTTCATTGCCTTTTGCTATGCACAAATCGAGTTCGGAACCGCTTTGTGTTCTATAAAAATAGGGAACACATTGATTGTTGAGACTCGAAATAATTTGTTCTACTACAAATCCTTCCCAAGAATTTCCAGCATTGACGTTTGAAATAAGGGCATTGTAACTGTTTATTTGCAACAACGAATGTAAAATTCCACTATCTCGAATATAGATTTTAGGGCTTTTGACCATTCGTTTACCAATGTTTACAAAATAGGGTTCCAATCTTCGGATTATGAACGAATGTTCTAAAAAATCAATGTATTTTTTTACGGAATTACTAGCGATTCCCAACGCATTCCCTAGCATCGAATAATTGATAACCGAACCTTGAACCGAAGCAATCATCCGTAATAATTTCCCGATTAAAACAGGTGATGCCGATAGTCCAAGCATTCTCAAGTCGGTTTCGATATAGGTTTTGATGTAAGCCTGTTGCCATTCTTGCCAAAAATAATCATTTGGAGCCAGTAACGCTTTTGGATAACCTCCTCTAATCCAAAGAGTTTCAAGTTTTATTTGGGTGGCTTCGTCAAATCGTATGGGAGTCAATTCTTTGTAAACAATTCTTCCGGCTAATGTTTCTGAACTTTGAGACAATAATTCGGGGGATGCCGAACCCAATAAAATAAATTGTCCCGGTGTATCTTGTTTGTCTATCAAAGAACGCAATAAAGGGAAAAGTTTCAAATCTCTTTGCACTTCGTCTATAACAATTAATTTGTCGGTGTTTTGAGATAAAAACCATTGTGCATTGGTGTTTAATAGTTCAAAATCATCGGTGTCTTCCAAATCCAAATACAGTATGGGTTTGTTTATGGAAGGTTGTAAGTTTTTGACAAATGTAGTTTTTCCGACTTGTCTGGAGCCAATTAGCCCGACAGCAGGAAAAAATTCGAGTAATTTAGGGACAACATTATTGAGGACTCTATCAATCATTTCTTGAATATTATTTTGCAAACATACAAGGTTAATTGATATAAATAGCAAATTAACCTTGTAAATTTGAATTTATATTTCAAATATACAAGGTTAATTGTAATTAATGCTCCGAAATCACTTCCAATTCCGTTCTGAAAGAGAGCATTTTGTCTCCGAATAATTTCAAAGCTTCCTCACGCAATTTTGGTGCATCTTGCAGATAATAATTTTGCTGGGAACTGCTTTCCGTTTAAAACTTCGCTGACATCATATTTCAAGAAATCTTTGGAGATTATTTTTCCGTGCAATTTGGGATAATTGGCATCCAAATATTCTACGGATTCAGTGTCGATTTCGATAACATAATTATAGAATACTATAACTATTTCTTATAAACAATTCTTTCCCGTTCTGGAGTTGTTGATTTTTTCTCAATTAGTTCGTCAAGGTATTGAAAAACAAGTTCAATGTTTTTTCCTTGATTTTCTATTTTCTTTTTGATTGTTTCCACATCCAATCGGATTTCCGTTGTATCAACTATCATTTGTCTGATTTTCGTAAATATTCTCATTATTTGAATATTGGTTTGGATGGCTTTTTCACTGTTCAACACGCTTGAAAGCATCAGTACACCGTGCTCAGTAAAAGCCATTGGAGCATAACGCAAACCCATCTTGTCTGAATTGGAGGTCGCAATTTGCGACCTCCAATTTTCAAATTCTTCTTTGGATAATTCAAACATAAAATCTTCGGGAAATCTGGATAAATTCCTCTTAACTTGTTCTTTTAATCTTTTAGTTTCAACGCCGTAAAGTACCGCCAAATCTCGATCTATCATTACTTTTTGGTTTCTGATAAAGTAAATTTTGTTTGTTACAACATCATCTGGAATTAAAGAAATTTTGTTGCTCATAATTATACTATTTTGATTTTTTTTAAATTGGAGGTCACAATTTGTGACATCCAATTTTACTATTTATTCTAACTTGAAGTATCCAATTGCAACTTCCAACTTTGACTACCGAAGCTATTTAATGTTCTGAAATCAACTCCAATTCTGTTCTGAAAGAAAGCATTTTGTCTCCAAAAAATTGTAAGGCTTCCTCACGCAATTTTGGTGCATCTTCCAGATAATATTTTTCTAAAGTTTCCTTACTGTCCGTCGTGAATTGAACAGAATAGGTTGTTCCTCCCATTTCTTCCTCAATTAAAACCCGCACCATTCGTGCCGAAGTAAATTTTCCAGTGGCGAGCATTTCTGGAATGTGCTTGTGTTGCATCCAAATCATCCATTGATCGTGGACGCTTTCGTGTATGTTTGTGGTAACGTTGTAGATGATCATTGGTTAACTGGTTAATTGTTTAATCGGTTAATCAAATAAACGATTAACCGATTAACCTTCTTTTAAAGATTTTTATCTCCTCGCAATTGCCTATATTTTTTTCGCGCTTCAACAAAATAAATGCTGTCCTGATGATTGAAAATTATTTTCTCGTAAAGCAGTTTGGCTTTTTCGGGTTGTTGTAGCTTATTGTTCTCAATTTCTGCCGAAAAATACAGGGCTTCGTCGATGTAAATTCCATCAGCGTGATGATCTATAATATTCTGATATTGGCTTAAAGCCAAAGTAAATTCGCCTTGTTTTTCGTAAATTTTACCCAAACGCAATAGAGTAACTGCTTCAATGTCTTGTCCTTTGAAGCTTTTCAAAATCGACTGAAATTGCATTGTTGCCTCTTGATTCCGGTTTTGATACAATAGATAATCGCCTTTGGCAAACTGTTTCAAAGCAGTTTGGGTCGAATCGGCGACGGTATTGTCGTTGATTAAAAGAAAATATTCCAAAGCATCATTGGCAATCAATTGGGTACTCGCCGATTTTAATGCCGCAAATTGTTTCAAAGCCCACGCAAAATCCCCTTGAAAATAGCTGGTTTTTGCCCCCTTCAAACTCGCTTCGTGTGCCACGGCATCGTTTTTTAAATCTTCTTGAATTTGGGAATAATACAACAAGGCTTGGTTGTATTTTTCCTCGAAAAGCAAAATATCTGCTAGTTCCATTTTGGCATTGGCAACTTCATATTCATTCAATGGCAAGTCGAGGGCTTTCTTGATTATGGCTTTTCCTTCTTGGGGTTTTTGCAAATTGAATGTTAAAAAATGTGCTTGAATGAGCTGTAAAGAAAGGGTTTGTGCATTTACTTCATATTCCTTCAATAATCCGATAAGTTCCATATTGATGGTGTCAAAATCCTTTTCGGATGCTTTGTCGATTCGAATTTGCATTAAATAGGCATTGGCTTGGATGCTCAAATCTAAATCTTTGGTGTTTTCCAATACAAAGCCGAGAATTTCTTTGGCTACATCGTGATTGTCTTCATCGATGGCAAGTTGGGCTAAATTCAAGATGCTGGAAAGCGATTCTGGATTGCGTTTGAAGATTGCTTTTTCTTGAATAAAAGCCTTGCCAAACTCTTTTTGTTGGACATAAAACCAACTCAAAAATTGGTTCCAAAACACCTCTTGCGTCTTTTGGGTTTTAATAATTAAAGCTTTACGCAAGGTTTCGTTGAAGTTTTCATCTCCCTCTTCAACCATAAAACGAGCCAATTGATTTTGGATTTGAATCGAATTTTGAGGATTGGCTAAAGCTTCGTCTAGGAAAGTGGAAATCATCATTTCGGTATTGCCCAATTGTCCGTAAAGCAATGCCATTTGATAATTAAAATTGAAATTTGGCTCGATTGTTATTGCTGTTTGATAGGCTTTCAAAGCATAATCAATCAATACTTTTCTTTCGAAAGCATTGGCAATGCCATAAACTTCGTTGGGATTTTTCTTGATTTGGTCGATGGCATCGTCATAGTATTTTTTGGCGGAAGCCTCGTTTTTTTGCAACTGGAAATTATAACCCAATTCCACCAAAAGAAAGGCTTGCCTGTAAATATTCAATTGCTCTCGAAGGGATTTCTCGGCAATATCAAATTGCTGTAATTGTTGGTAACAATCAACAGTTCGTTGAAAATAAAGAAAGTTTGAAGGTTGGTTTTTTAACAGCTCCTCATAACTGATTTTAGCTTTCTCGAAATCGCCTTTCTCAAAATAATATTGCGCCAATTGTTCGTTTTGCGAAAAACAAAACAAGGAGAAAAGTAGGGCGATATGTAGAAAGATGTTTTTCATTGATTATTTTAAAGTGTACTAATATAAAACATTTTTAACGGATACTATTTATTATATTTCAAAATATCTTGTTCAATTTGTTCTATTGTACGAGTGTTTTTTATGTGCGAAATTAAGGATAAATAGTGGTCTCCATTAGTTGGGTCTGATACTTTTATTGCCTTTAAAATATAATATTCAAAGTTTTTTTGGTCAAACATAGCCGAAAATAATTTGCTCCTAAACTCTTGAGGTAACATTTTTTTATTTCTGTTACTTCTCATTTGTATTTCGGCAGTATCACAATAATAATAGAGAATTACATCGTTTTTTAGTAAATATTCATTGATGCATTTGGAGAAAAAGAGAAGTGTTTTTGTTGAGTTTTTTTCTACACCATCGCTCATTAAAATTAATGAAACATCCATAATGTGAATGTTATATTCAAAATTATCTTGAGGAAATTCCGTAAAACGTATAAGATATTCGTATCCTTCGTCGGTTGTGAATGTAATTTCCTGATCTAATTCCAAAACAGGTATTCTTATTTTGACTTAGGGAAATAAAGGTCTTTTTTAGCAACCAATTTGGCTTTGGTTTCTTCTTTTGTAGCACGAAGTTTTCTAAAGAATACCAGTAATTCTTTGGAAGGATTTTCTATATGTAGGGTTTGTGCTTTCATAATTATGATAACAAAATTAAAAAATATTTGCAAAGATACAACAAATCTTCTTTTGAAGAATTTTTAGATTAACAATTAAGATGTTATGTCTTTTTTAATACGGAGCCAATTGCTCGTTTTGCGAAAAACAAAACAAGGAGAAAAACAGGGTGATAGGTAAAAAGAGGGTTTTCATTTGTTTATTTCTTTGGATTGCCTAAAAATAATTTAGCATTCAACCCTGTTACTACCTTTTTGCCCGTTTTTGCTTCTAATTCTTTTCTGGCATTTCCGGCAATGGTGCCACCTTGTCGGGCTACTTTTTTACTTTCCTCAAATGTCTTTGGATCAACCGCTTGCGAAATGTCTTTGGTAGAAGCCTCTGCCAACATATTCAATATGAGCTCGGTATTTGTCATATTGTCTCTTAGATTTTCTTTTTTCAACCCTTTAAAGGTTTTGTATTCTTTGGTTGTTTTGCCAGACCAGGTTTTGGTAATAATGTCAGTCAAAGTTGCAAATTGTTGTCCTTCTTTCAAACCCAATCGATTCCATTCATCGGTTAGTTCTTTGCGGATTTCAATACTTTTCAGTCGTTGATTGATCCAATTTTCGCTATAGCCAAGATTTAAGTATTGCTGCAAAGCCCTGTCAATAGTGAGTTCTGGGTCTTGCATTTCGTCTATTCGCTCATTGGCTATTTGAGCCAACCATAATTTAAAAGGTTCTGCTTTGGGCGATGGAATAGATTGTATCAACCTGAAAATCTGTTCCGTATCGGCTACATCGGTTTTGTAATATTTCCCATCTGATGCTTCCATTTTCAGTTGACTACAATTTGTAGCCAACTGACTTCCCTCTTTTTTTAATCTTATTTTCAGTACACTCCAATATTTTCTTGGATTGGGACTTTCAGTTAATACGGCAATAACATCTACAATAGAGAAATACCATTTTTCTTGCTCATCATCCCAAACGGTGCGAACCTGTGTGTTTTCAAATAGTTTGATTTCGTTATTCATATTCTTTTACATTTAATTGGTTTCAGTTGTCCGATTTTTTCGGACAGTTCAATTTTAATTGATTTTAAGTGTCACAGATTTCTGAATTATGATACCTATTGAAAACTGCGACTGAAAACTGAAAACAATTTAATCAATAATATCAAATCCGCAATAACCTCGCAAAACTTCAGGAATTACAATGCCTTCGGCAGTTTGGTAATTTTCTAAAATTCCTGCCAACACTCTTGGCAAAGCCAATGAACTTCCGTTTAGGGTGTGTGCCAATTGGTTTTTTCCGTCTTTGTCCTTGAAACGCAATTTCAAACGATTTGCCTGAAAAGTCTCGAAATTAGAAACCGAACTGATTTCTAACCAACGCTCTTGCGCCGTAGAATACACTTCGAAATCATAAGTCAACGCCGAGGTGAAACCCATATCGCCACCGCAAAGACGCAGTATTCTGTAGGGTAATTTCAATTCTTGCAAAATACTTTTTACATGTTCGACCATTCCTTCTAAAGCTTCGTAAGATTTATCAGGATGCTCCACTCGCACAATTTCGACTTTGTCAAATTGGTGCAAACGGTTCAAACCCCGAACGTGCGCACCATAAGAACCAGCTTCACGACGGAAACAAGGGGTGTAAGCGGTTGCCAAAACTGGCAATTCGTTTTCGTTGAGAATCACGTCACGAAACAAATTGGTTACCGGAACTTCGGCGGTTGGAATTAAATATAAATTATCGGTGGCATCGTGGTACATTTGCCCTTCTTTGTCCGGCAATTGTCCCGTTCCATAAGCCGAAGCTTCGTTGACCATGTGTGGCACTTGGTATTCTTTGTAACCGGCAGCGGTGTTTTTGTCTAAGAAATAAGAAATCAAAGCGCGTTGCAATCTGGCTCCTTTTCCTTTATACACTGGAAATCCTGCTCCCGTAATTTTATTTCCCAATTCAAAATCGATGATGTCGTGTTTTTTGACCAATTCCCAATGGGGTTGTGCGCCTTCGTGCAAAACTGGAATATCACCTTCCTGAAAAATGTTTAGATTTTCCTCTGGTGTTTTTCCTTCGGGAACAATATCGGCGGGAAGATTGGGCAAGGTGTATAACTTTTCGGCAAGTTCTGCGGCAAGAGCATCGGCGGTTTCTGCTAACGTTTTACTTTTTTCTTTCAACAAAATGGTTTTTTCTTTGAGAATGGCAGCTTTAGCTTT
>Ga0316608_1001132_pt1 | contig 11021 bp, 10 predicted proteins | sample MIS2016152B_MG_FD_207673 | JGI IMG/M metagenome (GOLD analysis project Ga0316608, IMG submission 207673) | Microbial mat bacterial communities from Middle Island sinkhole, Lake Huron, Michigan, United States - MIS.2016.152B | ecosystem: Environmental > Aquatic > Freshwater > Lake > Sediment... | reverse complement strand
TGGGAGAGGGGCGGGGGTGAGGGGAATTTAGTTGTTGAACCCAAATCTTGATATACTGATACTGAGCGAGGGCATGAATTAAACTTTTCAGGAGTGCGAAAATTTCATTTTCGCTGTCAAAATGAAATTTTGACACTCCAGTTTATGCCCTCTCGCAGTATAATTATAGCATGGCTCATTCTTAGGGTATAATTAGTATGTACTGCGCGAGGTCATGAATTAAACTTTTCAGGAGTGCGAAAGTAAAACTTTCGCCTGTCAAAATGAAATTTTGACACTCCAGTTTATGCCCTTGCGCATGTGTTGCCATGAACAGACAAGAATGTCTGTTCTACCGTCGGTCAGACATTCCTGTCTGTTCATAGGGGCTTAAAATGACTCCCCTGTAAGAAGGGTATTTTGGAGTGCAAACCTTTAGGTTTGCCCCACCACAGAGGAGCAAACCTGAAGGTTTGCACTCCTTTTTGCAGTAGGGGCTTAAAATAACATACAAAAACTTACACGGGAGTGCAATGGTTTTAGCTGTTTCACTCCTCCTGACAGGTTTAGATTAGAGTTTATAGCGATTAAAAAATCGTTGACATTTTGTAGGGGCAATGCCTTGTGCTTGCCCCCATTGTGGGCAGGGACAAGCCCTGCCCCTACGAAAATCATTTAATCGATACAATGTTTATTACAAGGAGATAACGAAAATTTCGATGAGTAACATGGACATTCGTCAAAAAGCAGAAAAATTGGTCAATGATTCAGTTAGCCATTTAGCGGAAGAATTTAGCTCAAATGAGGATATTCAAACGCTTATCCATGAATTAAAGGTGCATCAAATTGAGTTAGAGTTACAAAATGAGGAGTTGCATCAGGCGCAGGCGAAAATTTTGGCGACCCAAAATAAATATTTTAACCTTTATAACTTCGCGCCTATCAGCTACTTTACTTTTGATAAAGAAGGGGTCATTATTGAGGTGAACTTAAAAGGGGCGGAGTTATTAAAGCAAAATCGGCAACATTTATTACGAAAGCCGTTCATGCTTTATTTGCAAAATAGCTCCCATGAGACCTTTTATCAGCACCGTCAGGCCGTTTTTAATAGTGATAAATTGCAAACTTGTGAATTAACATTGCGTTTTTTCCCTGCGACTACTAAAATGGTCTATATTGTGGTAGAAAGTGTTTTAGTTACAAATATGACGGATAATGGCTGGCAGATCCATTCGGCGGTGATAGATGTGACTGAACAGAAAGAGACGCAGGCCAAACTAAAGAAATATTATGACCAATTGGAACAATTGGTGGCTGAAAGAACGGCTGCCTTAACGATTACTAACGAACAATTGCAACTCGAAATTCAACAGCGTCTCCTCTCAGAGCAGGAATTGCGCCAGAGTAAAAATTTGATTACGGCTATTTACGATACGATGCACACCGGCATTTGTTTAACCGATAGTCAGGGACACTTTGTAGATGTTAATGCGGCTTATACTCGCATCTATGGTTACTCGCGGGAGGAACTTATTGGGCAGCATTTTACCATGGTGGTTCTACCAGAGCAGCATGAAGCGGTTATTAAATTGTATGATGATTTTTTGGTGGGGCGGCCTGAAATGCCAGCAGAATGGCGGGTGAGGCGCAAAGATGGCCAGGAAATTATCATTGATGTGACGGCAAACTTGTTAGTGTTTGATGAGCAACACTGTTTTAAGGTCACGGCCGTTACTGATATTACGGCGCGTAAGAAGATAGAAGAGCAGTTAAAGCATCAAGCCTATTATGATGGGTTAACTAATTTGCCGAACCGTATTTCATTTATGTTGCATTTAGATAAGGCGATTCAAAAATCGAAGCAACAGCCTGAGTTGATGTTTGCGGTTTTATTTCTTGACCTGAATGGGTTTAAACTCATTAACGATAGTTTAGGCCATTTGGCGGGAGATGAATTGTTGATTGCCATTGCGCGTCGATTGCAAAAATCGGTGCGTCCAGCAGATGTGGTGGCGCGTTTAGGGGGCGATGAGTTTACGGTTTTGGTGAATGATATTAGCTCTATTGCCGAGGCGGAGCAGGTTGCTGACCGTATTAATGTGGCGTTAGCCCAGCCGATTAATTTGTTAGGCCAGCCCATTTTCACCTCCGCCAGCATTGGCATTGCTTCTAGTCGTGACGGCTATAACCATGCGGCGGAATTATTGCGTGATGCGGATACGGCCATGTATCAAGCCAAAGCCAGTGGGCGGGGGCAACATCAACGCTTTGAAAGTGCGCAACATATTAAGGCGGTGGCGCGCTTGCAGCTCGAAAATGAGTTGTGGCAAGCCCTACAGCAAGAGCAATTTATCTTACATTACCAACCCATTCTGGAGTTAGATAGCAGCAAAATTACGGTTTTAGAAGTTTTAGCGCGGTGGCAACACCCTGAGAAAGGGTTACTTTTACCTGCTGAATTTTTAAGCTCGTTGGAAGAGATGAATGCCATGTTATCTTTTACCCAGCAAATCACGCGGGTGGCGGGTAAACAATTGCAACAATGGCACCGTGAGGGTTGGCCTCATTTGCGCCTCGCGCTGAATGTTTCGCCTGCGGTCTTAAAAGATGGGCAATTTGCGGATTTTATCAAGCAATTCTTACAAGAGATTGATTTAGACACGGAGTCTATTTTATTAGAAGTGGTTGAAAGTTCCGCCTTAAGACATGTTATAAATAAGGTTCGTGGCTTGGAGCAATTAGCTGAGTTGGGCTTTAAAATCACGTTGGATGATTTTGGCATGGGTTACGGTTCATTGCTATTGCTCAAAAATTTGCCGTTAAATGGCTTAAAATTAGGGCGAACTTTTGTGGCAAATATTGGGCAATCGCTGGCTGATGAAGCGATTATTATTGCCACAATTAACTTGGCGCATGAATTGAAGTTAATGGTGGTGGCGGATGGCGTAGATACAGCCGCGCAACTGGCTTTTTTGCAGGAGCATGGCTGTGATAAAGCTCAAGGAAATTGGGTGGGCAAATCGATGGCGTTAACCGAAGTTAGGCAGTTATTAGCAGGAGAGGAAGGGAATAATCTATGGAACAAGATGTAACAAAGTTTTACATTGTAGGTATTGGTACTTCCGCGGGTGGGCTAGAAACCCTAGAGAAATTTTTTAGTAATATGGCTGCGGATAGTGGGTTGGCTTTTGTGGTGGTGCAACATTTATCGCCCGATTATAAGAGCCACATGGTGCAGTTGTTATCTAAACATACCGCGATGCCAGTTTATGAAGTGAATGATGGCGTGCAAATAGTGCCTAATTGTATCTATTTGATTACGCCTAAGAAAAATATGACCATTTTCCACCGCAAATTATATCTGCGAGATTATGGGCCTGAGCCAGGCTTGAATTTGCCAATTGATGTATTTTTGCGCTCTTTGGCCGAAGATGTGAGTGATAAAGCGATTGCCATTATTTTGTCAGGCACGGGCAGTGATGGCACGCGGGGTATTCGGGCGATAAAAGAGGCGGGTGGCATGGTTATGGCGCAAGATGACTCGGCCAAGTTTGATGGGATGCCGCGCAGTGCGGTGGCGACTCAGTTGGTTGATTACATTTTGCCCCCTGAACGGATGCCGATTGAGTTACTCAAGTTTGTGCAACACCCGCGTGCTGCCACCGACGCGGCCATGCAATCGTTATTAACTGGGGACGAAGATAGTTTGAGTAAAATCTTTGCTTTGTTGCGAACTCATAACGGAGTTGATTTTACTTATTACAAACCTAATACGGTGGTGCGACGGATTGAACATCGCATGGGGATTAATCAAATTGAGAAATTGAGCAACTATCTGCAATATTTGTATCAATCTAAAACGGAAGTTCAGGCATTACATAAAGAATTATTAATTGGCGTGACGAAATTCTTTCGTGATACTGAGGCGTTTCAATTTGTACAGGATAAAGTTATTCCCGCTATTTTTGAAGGTAAAGGTAATCGAGATCAAATTCGGGTGTGGGTGGCGAGTTGTTCAACGGGTGAGGAGGCGTATTCTTTGGCGATTCTCATTCGTGAATATATGGAACGCACCAAGACCTATCTGGATGTGAAGATTTTTGCGACGGATATTGACCAAGATGCGTTGGATTTTGCGGGGCGAGGGGCATATTCCGAAAGTATTGCGGCGGATGTGTCATGGGAACGGTTGCGTAATTTCTTTATTAAAAAGGGCGAGACGTATGAAATTATGCGACAAGTGCGGGAAATGGTTATTTTTGCTCAACAAAATCTGATTATTGACCCACCTTTTTCTAAAATTGATTTAGTCACTTGTCGTAATGTGTTGATTTATTTTCAGCCTATATTGCAACGCAAGGTTTTATCCACCTTTCAATTTGCCTTAAAGCCAGAGGGATTTTTATTTTTGGGGAGTAGTGAAACCGTCGGCGACCAGGATACTTTTTTCTTGTGTCGGCACAATAAATGGAAAGTTTATCAACATAAAGGCTTTCGCCCGTCATTTTCTGACCAGCCTCATTCGATGCCTTTGGAGCGCGCCCAACTCCCCGCGCCCAAATCGGCGAGCTATGTGGCCGCCTCAACGAACCTGTTTGATAACCGTCGTACGGCTGAAGACACGTTCAAAAATTTAATTACGGGTATTTTGCCGCCATGTGTTATTGTTGATAAAAATTATGATATTGTACATGCTTTTGGCGAAGTGGGGCAATTTTTACAACTACCAACGGGCTATAACATTAGCATGAATTTGCTGAAAATGGCGCATCAAGATTTAGCGGTGGTGCTGAGTACGGCGTTGCATAAAGCCTTTAAAGATAACCAAAAAATAACGTATAATAACATCCACCTGAAAAATGGGGCGCAGGTCAGGCAAATTCATTTAACGGCCAAGCCGATTGTTACCGATGGTCATACTCGTTTAGGGGCGGTTATTTTTGAGTTAATTACTAATGTTGAAACTCAGGAAAACGTCACCAAATTCGACTTTGACCATAATGCCAGCCAACGCATTACTGATTTAGAGCAAGAGTTACAATATACGAAAGAAAATTTACAGGCCACCATTGAGGAATTAGAAACTTCTAATGAGGAATTACAAGCAACGAATGAAGAACTTTTAGCTGCCAATGAGGAGTTACAAAGCACCAATGAGGAGTTACAATCGGTGAATGAGGAGTTAATCACGGTTAATTCGGAATATCAGGCTAAAATTCAGGAGCTGATTGACCTGAATAATGACCTGAACAACCTCTTCAACAGCACCGATATTGGCATTATCTTCTTGGATGAAAATTTGCGAGTGCGTAAATTTACCCCTGCGGCGCAACAAAATATTAACTTATTAGCACAAGATATTGGCCGCCCCTTACAGCATCTGTCTCATAATTTTCATACCTTTGATATTGTTAAGATGTCGGAACAGGTCATAAAAACGCTGGAGCAGGTGGATGAGGAAGTTCAAAATAGCCTGAGTCGTTGGTTTAGGCTGAAAATATTACCTTATCGTACTTTAGAGAATACAGTTAAAGGGGTTATTATTACCTTGATGGATATTACGGCCTTGAAGCGCACGGAAATGGCTTTAACCGAGAGTGAGGAACATTTCCGTCGGTTGACCGAGTCAACCGTAGAAGGGGTGGTTTTTCTGGAGGGGGGTTACGTCATTGATAGTAACCCTGCTTTTTCTAGCATGTTTGGCTATAAATCTGCTGAAATTGTCGGTAGAAATTTTGTCGATTTCATCGCACCGCAATTTCAAGCCCAATTGTTAAGTTTTAGCCAAACTAATTATGATAAACCCTATCAAATAAGCGGGGTTAAAAAAGATGGCACGGTTTTCCCCCTGCAAATTCAAGGCAAGGAAACTCATTATCAAGATCGGCTTATTCGGGTGAAGGTGGTGCATGATTTAACATTACAATGTAATTCATGCCCTGTTTATAATCATGTCCCTACCCGTCATCATAAGGAAGATAATTTGCTCCTGCCAGAGAAGTAAATCAGTAAAATTCGCTTATTTTGCGCTATGAAATTTATCAAGATAGCGTTTTATAACAATTAGCAAATAACGCATGTCTACGGGTTTGGAGAAATGTTCATTTGCGCCCACATCTAATGAATGTTGTTTATGTTTAGCATTGGCCCAGGCCGAAGTCACAATAATGGGAATATGGGCGGTGGTTGGTTCAGCCCTAATCGCGGCAATGGCCTCAAAACCGTCCATACGCGGCATCCGTAAATCCATTAAGATGAGGTTAGGTAACCATTCTTTCGCTTTATTAACCCCTTCCAGCCCATCGGTGGCAAAATCAACTTCAAAGCCACTGGCCTTAAGGTTAAGTGTCATGATTTCCCGTGAGTCGGGGTGGTCGTCTACATAAAGTATTTTTGCCATAATTTATCTTAATTAAAAATTAGAAATTACAAATTAGAAACCACCTTGAATTTTCAATTTCTAATTTCTAATTCATAATTTCTAATTGCTCTTTTCATCGCGGCGATATGGGCGGGCGTGCTGCCACAACAGCCACCAAGTAATTTCACCTGTTGCCGCGCCAATTGGCGCGCATAGTCCGCCATAGCCTTTGGTGTAATGTCATAAACTGCAACAATTCCTGTTTCATCTAAATGCGGCAGCCCCGCGTTCGGTTTAGCCACTAAAACCGCATCGGGCAGGGCGATTCGCATTGCCGTAATCATTCGCAAATCATTCGCTAACGTAGCACCACAATTCACGCCCACCGCCGCCACGCCCATGCCCCATAACCGTTGCGCCGCCTCCGCCGCGCTCACGCCTGTCAGGGTGCGGCCATGCTTATCAAAACTCATCGTTACGATAATCGGGACATGACGAACCTGTTGCGCGGCAGTGATAGCGGCCTCGGCTTCCTGCAAATCACTCATGGTTTCAATCTGGAAGCCATCAACGCCGCCCGCTACCAACGCGGTCACTTGCTCGACAAAAAAAGTCACCGCTTTATCAAAAGTCAATTCGCCTTTAGGCTGCATGAGCAAACCCGTTGGCCCGATTGAGCCTAACACAAAATGACGCTCACCCGCCACCTCACGGGCTAACCTGGCCGCCGCCAAATTTACCTCAGGCACCCAATGTCCCATATTTTCCAACTCAAGGCGGGCGCGGTTGCCACCAAATGAGTTAGTCAAAATGGCCTCAGAGCCGCTATCTAAATAGGCTTGATAATGTTGCTTAATGAGCTTGGGTTGTTCCAAATTCCATCGCTCTGGGGCGCGGCCAAAGGGTAGCCCCAGGCTTTGGAGTTGCGTCCCCGTTGCGCCATCTAATATAATTATCCCAGGTTGCTTTAAGCGTTCCGTGAAGGTGATTGGCATGGTATAAGTCAGCCTTTATAACGTTTTAAACGTTATAAAGGCTAAAATGATTTTCTCAAATATCCTACCGTTATTTTGGGTAAACGGCAAATTAGTTCTATAATCTGAACATAATGAGGAGTCCAAATCTTTAGATTTGACCGTCAAATCTAAAGATTTGGACTCCATAAATAAAAGTTCTCACATTTTTATGACAAAAATCAAAGGCATTATTTTCGACCTCGGCGAAACACTTCTTCATTTTAGCGGCGATTGGTCTACCGTTGTCCGTCAGGGCGCGGCGGCCATGGGCGAGTGGTATCTGCAAAAGAAGCGCATTAAACTTGACCAAACCATGTTGGCCGAAGCGTTTATTACTGAACGTAAGGCTGGCCTCGTGTTAGCCATGCAAACCCAACGGGAAGTGACGGCGCAGGCCGCGTTGAAAGAAGCCTTGCTCAAAATAGCCGCGCCACCCCGCGCCTTAGCCATCGTAGATGAGGCCATTAAGGTTTATTTTGAACCCGAAGAGGCCGCATGGCAAGTGTATGCTGATACAATTAACACGCTCAAAATGCTCAAAAAACAGGGCTATGCGCTTGGCCTGTACTCCAACGCCACCGATGACCTGCTCATTCAACGGCTGGTTAATCAAAATCGCTTGCGTCCCTTGCTCTCACCCACTTTTTCCTCCGCCACATGGGAATGGCGCAAACCGCGCCCTGAGCCATTTTTGCTCATTGCCCAACGCTGGGGCTTTCAGCCGTCAGAAATTGTGATGGTGGGCGATACGCTCAACGCCGATATTCTCGGCGCGCAGAACGCGGGCATGTCTAGTGTTTTAGTGACCATGAATGAAGCTCCTTCAAATGAGGACAATCGCCACCTTCACCCCACCGCCACCATCCCCAGCCTTGCCACGTTGCCAGGTATTATTACGCAACTTTAATTAGGAATTAGGAATTACGAATAAATTCCTAATTCCTAATTCCTAATTCCTAATTCCCAATTATGAAATACACTGTACGGCGTGTTAATATCTTACCTCTCGCTAAATTTGGCTTTATTTTGGGCGGATTAGCCCTGGTGTTGCCTGGCGTAATGTGTGGCGTAATGACCACGCAACTCATCTCCGCCTTACGTGTTTTGTTAGATAAACTCGCCACCTCTCAGGCCGATTTGGGTATGGTGGGGCAAGTGCCGTTTGATTTTATCAATATCTTAGGGCTAGAAGCGACGCAACAATTGGTCGTAACTTTAGATAATCAAGCCATGAGCGTGGCCCTGTTAGTGGTCTTGGTCAGCGTTATTGGTGGCGGGGCCTTGATTGGTGGCACAATTTGGCTGCTCGGTTTGGCCTATAACCTGGTGGCTGCCGTCACGGGGGGCATTGAAGTGGAGTTGCAAAGTAAGTAAATTGTAATGTGATTTGCAGAAAAGAACGGTTAAAATGATGGATACTAAACAAAACCAAGCCATGACGTTGAATCAAATTGTTGATTTATTGCGTCAAGAATTGCCTCATCTAGCCCCAAAATATCAGCTTCAAACCCTGAGCCTCTTTGGGTCATATATCCGCCACGAGCAACATCAGGCGAGTGATTTAGATGTTTTAGTGACTTATTCAAAGACACCTGACTTATTTGCGTTCATTGAATTGCAATATTTATTAACGGATATGTTGGGCGTTACGGTAGATTTAGTCATGAAAGAGGGGTTAAAACCGAGAATAGCCCAACAAATTTTAGCTGAGGAGATGCCCATATATCATGGCCGAGCGTACTCATCTTGACTTTTTGGAAGATGTTGTTATTGAGTTCTTATTTCAATGAACGTAACTATTATCGGCAAAGAAACCATTGGCGCGGCCTGGTGGCGGTTTATTCTCTCCGCCCCCAATATTGCTGACCGCTTGCGGCCAGGGCAATTTCTCATGGTGCGGTGCGCCGACCTGTTTAGTTGCTATCTGCGGCGACCTCTCTTTGCCATGCCCCTGACCAACGAACTGCTCATGTTTCATCTGCGCCCTAGCCCTGACCCTGGATTGGCTTGGTTGCTCAGTCGGCAGGTGGGCGATACGTTGGACGTGTTAGGCCCGTTGGGGCATGGCTTCCCCTTGATAGGCGAGGCGCGCCAAATTTGCCTCGTCAGTGATAGCCCCGCCCTCACCCCGTTATTAGGCCAAATGCAAGCCGCCCTCACCGATAACCGCGCCGTCACGTTAGCGTTAGGCGCGCCCCGTGCCACCCAGTTATATCCCTTAACCCAACTCCCACCCCAAATTGAATATCAAGTTGCCACCTTAGACGGCTCATTGGGACATCGTGGCACGGTCATGGCCTTATTGCCCGATTTATTACGGTGGGCTGACGTAGTTTATGCCATTGGTTCGGCTGATTTGTTACAATCACTTAAAACGCAAACGGCGGAGGTACGCTTTCGCCTGCCGAGTGGTTTTGTTTATGGCCTCATGAGTGAATCGTTATGGGCATGTGGTTTGGGGGCATGTTTGGGCTGCCAGATAGAGACGGCGCGCGGCCCCAAACTCCTCTGCACCGACGGCCCCGTATTTGATTTGGCGGAACTGTAAAATATAACCATGCCCTCCATTGAAACAATTCTCGCTACCATTGATGAACGTAAAGTTACTTTAGATGCTTTGCGCCAAACGTTAGATAACAAAACCATTAAAGATGCCTTGCGGGTTGAATTTCTGTATGAAAGTAACCGCATTGAAGGCAATACCCTTACCTTGCGCGAAACCCACCTGGTCATCAATGAGGGTATTACAATTAGTGGTAAAAGTTTACGGGAACATTTAGAGGCCATTAATCATAAAGAGGCAATTTTATGGATTGAGGACATTATCGCCCAAGATGTCCCATTTTCGGAACATGGCTTAAGGCAAATCCATGCGTTGGTGTTGCATGGGCTAGACCACGACCATGCGGGGCAATATCGGCGGGTGCCAGTGATGATAGCGGGCAGTGCTTATTTGCCACCACCGCCCTATTTATTGCCCACTATTATGAATGATTACTTTTATTTTTATACAGAAAATAAAGCCACATTACACCCCGTTATTTTAGCGGCGGAACTACATGAACGGCTCGTAACGATACATCCCTTTATTGATGGTAATGGTCGCACCGCACGGTTGGTCATGAACCTTATCTTATTACAACATGGCTATCCCCTCGCCATTATTGGCGGAGATTACAATAACCGTATGATTTATTACGAAACGTTAGAGCAGGCACAACTCGCGGCGGATAAATCAGCCTTTCACCTCTTTATCGCCCAGCAAGTTTTAGCCAATTTAGACCGTTATTTGCAAATTTTGGGCCAAGTCGTTTAGGTTACAACTTTGTTTAATCCTGTTAATTGTGTAAATCCTGTCTCATCATGGTCGAACTCGCTCCCCATCATAAAATTGGCTTAACCTTAGCCCATCCCCTCATGCTTGCCAGTGGTTTTGCGGGCTATGGGCAGCTTTATCGCGACCTGATAGACCTCAACGCCTTTGCCGCCGTCGTCACCAACCCCATCACCTTACGCCCACAGTACGCCCCGCCCTCACCCCGTTTAGCCGAAACCACAGGCGGCTTCATCTTAAACATTGGCCTGACCAACCCTGGCGTGAAACGAATTATTCAGCAATATCACAAAATCTGGGCGCGCCTGACCACGCCCGTCATTGCCCACCT
>Ga0316608_1001129_pt1 | contig 11039 bp, 11 predicted proteins | sample MIS2016152B_MG_FD_207673 | JGI IMG/M metagenome (GOLD analysis project Ga0316608, IMG submission 207673) | Microbial mat bacterial communities from Middle Island sinkhole, Lake Huron, Michigan, United States - MIS.2016.152B | ecosystem: Environmental > Aquatic > Freshwater > Lake > Sediment... | reverse complement strand
ATGGCATGAGGATAACGCCCCGAAATAACGCCCCGAAATAAATTTCAGGGCTATAAGCCGAAGCAGGCTGAAGCCAGCTAATCCGAAGGTAGCCTGCTTCAGCAGGCTTGAGCTTCTAGCCGGGCGATTTATCGCTCGGCTGTTTATCGCTCGGCTTTGTATTAGAAAATATCAGCAGAAAAAACGTAAATTTCCATGTCCTGAGCTTTCCACGCATCACCCGGCAGTCCGGCTTTGCGGCAGGTCTGCTCCAGAAAGGTCTTGCGATCCCATTTGTATTCCGTTGCCACCTGCGGCAAAAGCAGTCCCGAATGAAATCCCTTTTTCATATAAATCCCATGAACGCCGACTTGAATTTCTTCGACATTGCTGATTTTCTGAAACGGCGTCAGGACGGAAATTTCAATTTCCAAATCCTTAAGTTCCTCAGCAGTTACCGGAGGAAAGCGCGGGTCTTCAAATGCTGCGGCAGTTGCCATTCTGGAAATGGTTTCTGCCAGCGGAAAATGCGCGACGATATGTCCGATGCAGCCCCGAAGCTGTCCGTGCTTGTGCAGGGTTACAAACGCGCCTCTGAGTTCTTTGAGCGTCGGAGATATATCATAAGCTTTGGGCGGTTTTTTCAAGCATTTGCCTTCAATGGTGTCGCGGACAATCTGATGAAGCACCTTTTTGTCTTCATCGCTTAATCCGAAATCTGCCGCGCCTTTTTTCTGAGCCGCGTTTTTCCAGATTGCTGCGGACAGATAACCGACAACCCGTTCATAATCGCCTGATATTTCGCCGGAATTGCTGTATTTTAATATCTGCGTCTGATTTGCGCCGAGCATTTTGGCTGCCAGCATAACCGCTGCCACAGGTCCGCCGCCGCAAGCCTCGCACTCGCCGGATGCAAGAGCGTTGCCCAGACCTTCCGGGTCAAAGTTTTTCACCTTATCCTGCACCACCTGATCCAACTTTCGCGCCTCTTTATCGGGATGAAAATGAGAAAGATCGGTACTGGCAACCAGAAGCACAGATTTGCCTTTCACGGTATCGGCGATGGTTTTTGCAAGCGATTGACACAGTTGAAGGCTCTGATCGCCCATGACCAGCGGGACCAATCTGGCTTTGGGCATAAGATATTGAATAAACGGCAGTTGAATTTCCAAAGAATGTTCTGATGCGTGAGCTTCGGGAATAAAGCGGATCGCGGCGTCTTTTGCTTTGAGCGCGGAAATGATTTCCGTATCCAATGGCATGACGCCGAAGGGCGTTTTAAATCCGCCCTGATCATAGACGGAAACACCGGCAAAACGGGCGCGATGGCTGGGCGCAATCACCACCACAGTATCATAGCTTTGTTTTTCCAAAAATTTATACGCATAAGCTGCGGTCTGTCCCGAATACACATATCCGGCATGAGGGGAAATCAGCGCAGTCAACTGTCCCGGACACACGGTTTCCGGCACTTTCTCCAAAAAACCCTGAAGCATTTTTTTAAGATTTTCCGATTCTCCGGGATACCATGAGCCTGCAATTGCCGACTCACGAATTTTTTCTCCGGTCATAGCTTTGTCCTCCGCCGCAGCCGCTTTTCCTGTTCCCCAACATAAGAAACACACAAGGACTGCTCTGATAAATGTATGAAGCATAATCTTTTCTTGGGAGTTGTTAAATAAGTCAAAATTGATAACCGAATTTCATAACTCACCTTACGCATCCGACCTAACCCCCCCCATCCCCCTTCCCTGAGAGGGCAGGGGGAGAGACTTGAGACGCCCCTCTCCGTTCCGGGGAGGGGTCGGGGGAGGGGTTTTGCGTAAGGTGAGTTCATAAGATGCTTCAGATAAATTTGCAAGAAAAAAATAACACGCATATATCAGACGTATTGCGGAATTGTGCAGAATAAGATAATATGAATATACAAAACAGATTCGGAAAAGCACAATGATTGGAAAACAGGTATGTCCAGAATATTAGTCATAGATGATAAACAGGATAATCTTATCATAGCCTCAGCCATGCTCAAAAGTCAGATAGCCGACTGTACGCTGCTTCTTGCAAGAACCGGCGCGCAGGGCATAGAAAAGGCAAAGAGCGAATCTCCGGATGTGATATTGCTGGATATTCTCATATCGGATATGGACGGCTATGAGGTATGCAGAAAACTCAAAGAAGATCCTGCCATCAATCATATTCCGGTGATTATGCTGACCGCAGCCAAAACCGGATATGAAGGACGGATAAAAGGGCTTGAAACCGGCGCGGATGCGTTTCTGACCACGCCGATCAACGAAAGCGAACTCATTGCTCAGGTCAAGGTTACGCTGCGGGTTAAAAAAGCCGAAGATCAGCTGCGGATAGACAAGTATCTTTTGGAAAAAATCGTTACGGAACGGACAAGAGCCTTGGAAGATTCCAGACGGGAGCTTGCCATCCGAAACCGGATTGCCAATATTTTTCTGACGGTTGAACATGAAGAGGTTTTTGAAAATGTGATGACCGTTATCATTGACGCGCTCAGAAGCCGCTTGGGATTATTCGGCTATATAGATTCCGAAGGTTCTCTGATATGCCCGTTTATGAAAAATTGGCAGGATTGCGGTATTTCCGAATCTGAAAAAGCCATGATATTTCCGCCTGAAACATGGATCGGTTTATGGGGAAAGGCACTGAAAGAAAAAAAGACTATCCGGGCGTACGAGCCGTTTCATCTTCCTGACGGGCATATTCCGCTTAAGCATGTCTTATGCTCGCCGATGCTTTACCATGAAAAAGCCATCGGCATTCTGATTATTGCCAATAAAGAGACAGATTATGATGAAAAAGACCGGCTGCTGCTTCAGGCAATGTCAGCACAGATCGCGCCGATTCTTCATGCCAAATTGCAGAAAGACGCTCAGGAAAAGCAGCGCAGACAACTCGAAGATCAGCTTCGCTATACCCGGAAAATGGAAGCTATCGGAACACTTGCCGGCGGAATTGCACATGATTTCAACAATATCCTTGCCGCAATTATCGGATTTGCGGAACTTGCAGGTATGAACATCCCGGATGGTGTTGCCAAAGGACAAATCAGAGAAGTCGTGCAATCCGGATACCGGGCAAAACATATTATCCGAAAACTGTTGGATTTCAGCCGGACGGAAAAAGAGGACCTGCGCCCGGTCAGAATCGGCGCGATTGTTGCCGAATCCCTTCAAACCCTTAAACCCTCTTTTCCCTCTCATATTGAGGTGAGTCAGACAATTTCAGCCATATCTGATACGATTATGGCAGACCCGGCACAGATCCGGCAGATATTGAGCGATTTATGCGCCAACGCATGTCAGGCAATGCCATCGGGCGCGGGAACACTGGAGATAAGCTTATCTTCCGTTGAGATAGAAAATTCCGAAACACCGGATAAAGCGCGAAGTTATGTGAGACTCGCCGTCAGAGATACGGGCGTCGGCATAAAACCGGAAATGCTGGAACGCATTTTTGATCCGTATTTCAGCACCAAAGATCGCTATGAAGGAACAGGGCTTGGGCTTGCGGTGGTTCAGGGTATTGTCAGACGCCTTGACGGAACAATAAACGTACAAAGCCAGGTCGGCATAGGCTCGACATTTGAGGTATTTCTTCCGTGTATCGAAGTCGAATCCCCGCAGTTGCAGACCCCTGATGTAAAACCTCTCCCCAGAGGCAAGGAAAAAATTCTGATGGTGGATGATGAAAAGCCGGTATTGAACCTTGTTCAGCAGATGCTGTATCGGCTCGGCTATGATGTGGTTATAAACACAAATCCGGCGTCTGCGTTGGAAATTTTCAGAAAAAACCCCGAAGACTTTGATTTGGTGATGACCGATATGAAAATGCCTGAGATGACCGGTGAAGAGTTTGCAAGAGCCATCATTGCGATTCGTCCTGAAGTTCCCATCATTCTCTGTACCGCGCATAGGGAAAAACTGCATGGAAAACTCAGCGATGCCGGCATTAAAGAGGTGATTATCAAACCTTTTTCCATGCGCGATATTGCTTATGCGATTCGGCGGGTGTCCGATGCTCACGCATGACTTCAGGAGACAGACCATGAGGCGATTTCATTCTTACGGACCTGCGGATTCCGAGCAGCATTTCTGCGTACAGCGCAAAGAGCTTATCCGGCAGTGCATGGATTATCTTATCGGTGATCTTGAAAAGGGCGGACATTATTTCACCTTGTGGGGCGCAAGGCAGACCGGCAAAACATGGCTGATCCGCCAAGCGGCAAACCTGATTAAAAACCTTTGCAGCGAACGATTTATGGCGGCATATCTTTCTCTGCAAGGCATTGCTATGGAAGAAGAAGAACCTGTAGGGCATTTTCTCCGCTATGTTCCCCGCCTGTTTCTTGACGGATTTGATATGGAAATAAATGCCTTGCAGACATGGGAAGATTTTACCGCCCTGTTTCAGAGAAAAACATCGCCGTTTGACAGACCTGTGATTCTGTTCATTGACGAAATTGATGTTCTTCCCAAGTCCGTTATTATCCGCCTGATGTCGGTGTTTCGGGACATTTTTCTGAAAAAAGAAAGCTATCTGCTTCACGGACTGGCAATTATCGGGGTTAAAGCCTTACAGGGATCGGATTCTCAGACCGGAGACCCGTTCAATATCCAGCGTTCTCTTCATGTTCCGAATCTGACAAAAACCGAGGTTCGGGAGATATTTGAGCAGTATCAGGATCAGTCATCTCAGAAAATAGACCCCATCGTAACAGACGCTGTTTTTGAGGTTACGCGGGGGCAGCCGGGGCTGGTGTCATGGTTCGGGGAACTGCTGACCGAAAAATTCAATCCGGGCAGAAAGCTTATTATCCGCAAAAGAGACTGGGATAAAACCTATCTTCATGCGTGCAGCACCGAATGGAATCCGACGGTCTCAAATCTTATTGAAAAAGCAAACGGCGAATACCGGAGTTATATTATCGAACTTTTCGGGCGTTCGGATATTGTTTTCAGCATTCGGGCAGATTGGTGTAACTATTTATATCTGAACGGAATTATTGACTATGATCTGACAGTTGACACAAAGGGCAGAGAAACGTCTGTCAGCCGCTTTTCTTCGCCGTATATCCAGCAGGCGATTTATGACGCGCTCACCTATAATCTTATCGGAGACCGCACCCCGATTCTTGCCCTTGACCCGTTAGACGATCTGACAGATGTGTTTGATAAGCCGTTTCTGAATGTGCCGGGCATTGTCCGCCGGTATCAGCAGTATCTCAAACGCCTGAAAGCCAAAGAATTGGATTTTTGGAAAAGCCGGTCAGAGCCGCAAGATTTACGCTTTAACGAAGTTATCGGACATTTTCACTTATATTCATGGCTGAAATCAGCCATCGGAAGATACTGCGACATCACGCCCAGACTTCCGGCAGGAAACGGCAAGGTGGATTTGCATATCCGATCCGATAGCAAAGAAGGCATTATCGAAGTTGTAAGATTCACAGATTCCAGACAAATCAGACACTCGGCAAAACAGGCAGCCGAATATGCCGCGCAGATGGGCTTGAAAGCGGTTACTCTGGCATTTTTTGTGCCGGTGGAAGATGAAGGAATTTTGCAGAAACTTTCTGCCCAGGGGCGCATTGCCAATGTTCAGGTAACTATCTGCGCCATCGGAATCTGCGGATAACTCACCTTACGCAAAACCTCTCCCTGCCCCATGGTTGTTCAATTCTCTTCAATTCCTTTATAGCTGAGGATGTTTACGATACTGATACAATTATAATAAAGTTCATCAGCTATATTTTTTACTTTATTTACTCTGAGAATATCAAGAGCAAAGCTTCTCAATCCTGCAGAAATACCGGGATTGTTTCTGATACTGGACTTATCTTCATTCATACTGACGTCTCTGACATGATGATTTCTGTTCCAGATTCCCCAATGGTTTCTGACAGCTTTGCAGAACTCTTCGGCACTTAAAGAAATTGTTGAAATATAATAAGCTGTTTCATCGGAATTTTTCCATCGCTTCTTTTTTGTATCGCAAATATCTCTTTTTCTTTCCACTTTTATAACTGCACGGACGTCTTTCCATTTTTTTATCAGTTATAAGAATATCTTCGAAAACCGTGACTTTTCTGCTTTCTGTTCTGTTTCTTTCTCTGACCACAGGCTCTTCATATCCGAACAAGGTAATCCCAACTCACAGGTATCTTTGCAATTATTCAGTAATATCTTCTGATTTCCTTTAACACAGACAATCACGTCATTATTACTCTCTTCCGCAGCTTTCAATGTCTTTTCCTGACAATTTATCGCATCATAAGTGAAAATGCAGTTTTCCAATCCTAGTTCACTCATCATCTGCTGTGCTGCAGGTATCTCATCTGTCTTCTCATCAGCTTCATAATATGCCGGAATTATCCCGCTTTCCTGTAAAAATACACTCAGTATCTGTATTGCTTTCTTATCATTGAAATTGTCGGAACTTCCTCTCAGAACCTTTCCGTCACAGGCTATGAAACATTTCCGATTCTTTTCTTCCGACAACTCCGGCGAGCCGGACAGTTTCAGACTGTATTTCCTGAAACATTCTTCCGATTCATCTGAATATAAGCCTATGATAATATTTCTGATAGTTGTATACGCAGGCAGTCTTTTCCGTTCATGTCCGAATTTCTCATTCAGAACCTCATAATGACCTTTTATGAATGTATGTATTTTTCTGTGAGAAACGGCTCCGCCATGAATCGCAAAAATGGAAAACAGCAGAATATCTCCCGGTTTGTAACGCTTTCCCTCTTTTCTCCTATTGTCTTTTATTTCGGACAGAAAACTCTTCAGCATGATGATAACTCCTTTCCTGCGGAATCAGGTTTTTAATCCGTTACAGAAGTTATTTTTCAGCATGTCAACATGAGAATTGAACAGCCCTGATGGATATAGATACACGCCGATAACCAAGGCAGGTAGAACCATTGCCATAGTAATGATGAATACTCCTGGCAAAGTCTCCCCGCGAAGCGTTGAAGTTCGGCGAGAGGAGTAAATCTCAAGTCCACCGAGTGCTACTGAGATTGTCAATCCGCCGATAAAGCCGGCTGTCATACAGAAGCCCATTATGATTCCCATACCAATATATCGTTTATCTATTGATTAAACAACATGTCCGCAATGTCCGAACCGGCATTTGCAGTCATTTTCTGTGATCATATCCGAAGCTTCCGATACAGCTTCATTCAGAGCTTCTTCTGTCCCGGCTCCTGCTTTTCCCGGAAACTGTTTTACTTCCGACCGACACATTTCTGTCGGTGATAAACGGGGAGAATACGGAGGAAGATAAATCAGTTCCGCACCTCTGCTTTCAATCAGTTCTTTCAATCAGTTCTTTCACTCCTTCAACCTTATGATCTCCTGCATTATCGGTAATTACCACCTGTCCTTCTTTCAGCACCGGACATAAAAAATCACTCAGATAGGACAGGAAAACTTCTCCGTCAGGTGTTCCTTCGGAAGTCATACAGGCTGCCGTTGTGTGTAATTCATGATCGTCGGTTACAACGCCGGGCGATAAATCGCCCGGCTGGAAGCTCAAGCCCGCTGAAGCAGGCTATCTTGATAATAGCCGGCTTCAGCCTGCTTCAGCTTTCAGCCCTGAAATTTATTTCGGGGCGACCGACAGTCGTGAATTACACCCGCTGCCGTTTCTTCCGTTGACAGCGCTCCTATCGCAGATATCCTCTGCCCCTGAGAAACAGGGCGGGTCCAGATCACTCTTTTCCCTTCGGCGGCTCTTCCGTAAGGAAGAGTCATATTCAGGGTCGCTCCTGTCTGCGTCAGTAAATACAGGATTATCAGGATCTTCGGCTTTTATTTTCTCAGAATACTCTTCTGTAAGCCGTTTTACCCGCTCAGTGTTCTTCCCGGTATCGTAAAGTTCCTTCTTTCTGCGGGTTATATCCGATTTTTTCAATGTTCTGTCCGGCGCCGATTTGCTGACTTTTTTACCGGATTTCTGTCCGTAATGTTCACAGAGTTCTTTCAACGTCAGATCTGTCTGCCGTTCAATAAGTCCGGTAAGAAATTCACATCCCTGTTTATCTGCTGCCGGTGTTTTTCCGCCTCCGTGCGGTTTCGGACGGATATGACCGTTCTGTCTGAAATTTTTTACCGGACCGGAAACAGATGTCAGAGAAACATCAGATTTTTCGGTAAGTTGTCTCATTGATCCCTTTCCGTTCTGATAAGCAGTCAGAACTTTTTTCCTCAGATCACCTGAATAAGCTTTCATAATATCCTCCTGAAATTTTTTATACGGTTTATAACCTTTTTAAGTGTTCATGTCAATAGGGAAACGCTATATCGGAAGCTTTGAATATGATCACAGAAAATGACTGCAAAGGCTGGTTCGGACATTGCGGACATGTTGTTTAATCAATAGAGAAACGCTATAGAAAGCAGTCAGACAGAAAGCGGAAAGGGTTTGAAAAAACTTGAGGTAATGGCATTGAATGTCGCACTGAGAATAATGCAGCTTGTGCGGGACAGGGACGGAAAGGCGGGCAAGCCCGGTCCGATTGTTTTCAGTGCAAAGGAACTGATACTTCTGAAAGTGCTTCTGAACCGATACGAAGGTAAGACAGATAAACAGAAGAATCCGTTTCAGGAGAATTGGCGGCATGGATAATTGCAGGGATAGGTGGGTGGAAAGGATACCGGAGAGCTGACCCTGCCGGACAGATCACGATGAAAAGAGGCTTGGAAGTTTTCAGTAATCTCTTTGACGGATGGCTACTCTGTGAGATGTGTGCATAGAGTAGGCAAGGGGGGGGAGGGCTGCGTTAAAACACTTCTTCTTCGTCTCTTAAGATGGTGATAACTTCGTCGGGCGTTTTTGCCATCATAAGCCGTTGTCTGAACGGCTCATTTCTTAAAATCTTGGCGATGCCGGATAGAAGTTTCAAGTGGATGTTCGGCGCGTTTTCAGGGGTGATCAGCATAAAAAAAATATGAGCCGGCTTTTTATCCAGCGATTCAAAATCAATGCCTTTCCGGCTTAATCCGAATGCCATTATCGGCTCGGAAAGTTCTTTTGATTTGCCGTGAGGAATACCGATACCGCTCCCGATACCGGTACTCCCCATCCGCTCTCTGTCCATGAGAACTCTTATCAGCTCCTCCACCGCCATGCCGGAAATTTTTGCCAACGGCTCGGCAAGCTCGGCAATGACACCTTCTTTGTCTTGGGACATCAGCCCGCAGGTAATGGTTTCGCTATTCAGGAGCGCAGAAATTCTCATCAGATTCTCTTTCATCAATCATTTGGCTGAATCAGCCCGTAGTTGCCGTCTTTACGGCGATAAATCACATTGACCCGATCTGTTTTGGAATTGGCAAAGACCAGAAAATTATCCCGAATCAGGTCCATCTGCATCATGGCTTCCTCAATATCCATCGGCTTGTATTCGATGTTTTTGATTTTGATCTGCCGGGCGCGTTCTTCGCGTTCTTCAGCAGTTTCAGAACCCATATCTTTGACGCTGGCTTTTCCGGGACTGCGATGATCGCGGATTTTCTGCTTGTTTTTCTTAATCTGCTTTTCAAGCTTATCCAGCACCATGTCAATTGCCGAATACATATCGTTGGTTTCTTCTTCGCCGTTGATGCTGATCTTGCCGCCGCTGATCCGGACTTCTGCAATATGGCGATGCTTTTCAACAGAAAGAACCACGCCGGCTTCCGCCGCGCTGTCCAGAAACCTATCGAAACGATTGAGTTTCTCGCTGATGTATGATTTCAGATGATCCGACGGATCAATATTCTTGAAGGTTACAGATGTGTGCATAATTGCCTCCTCTAGAACTGCTTTCGTTTATTAGACGGTAATATTTTCAACATTTCCCTATATTTGGCTACGGTTCGCCGCGCAATATCAATACCGGATTCTTTGAGCATCTGAGCAAGCTTATCATCGCTGTAAGGATTTTTATGATCCTCGCTTTCAATAAGCTGTCTGATCCGATCCTGAACGCTGACCGAAGCAAGCGCATCGTCTCCGTCATTACGATTAATAGAACTATTGAAAAAATATTTCAATTCAAAAATGCCCTGGGGCGTATAAGCATATTTATTTGTCGTTACCCGGCTGATGGTGGATTCGTGCATCTCCACGTCTTCGGCAACATCGCGTAAAATCATGGGTTTGAGATATGCAATCCCTTTTTCAAAAAACTGATGCTGAAACTTGAGAATGCTCTCCATGACTTTATAAATGGTTTTTTGCCGCTGATGAATGCTTTTAATCAGCCAAGACGCGGATTTTATCCGCTCCTGCATATATTCTTTTGCCTTATCGTTCAGCTTGCCGTTCAAAGAGTCCTGATAAAAATTATTCAATCTCAGACGGGGCATTCCATCGTCATTCAGCACAATCACAAATTCGTTTTCTATTTTATACACATAAATATCCGGCTGAATATAATGCGGTTCTTCATTGCTGAAGCGTTGTCCGGGTCTTGGCTCCAATCCGCGGATAACATTGACCGCTGCGATAATATCTTCAAATTCGGCTTTGAGAGCCTTTGCAATGGCTTTATAGTTTTTATTTTCAAGATGATGAAGATGATTTCGGATAATATCCACCACCATCGGCGCATCCGCCCCCACATGCCTTGCCTGAATCAGCAGACTCTCCCCCAAATCTCTGGCGCAGACGCCGATAGGATCAAAGGTTTGCACCAGGGATAAGACTTCTTCGACTTTTTCCGGCAACGCCCCGCCTGTCTGACAGATGTCTTCGACAGATACTTCCAAATATCCGTCCTTGTTCAGATTTCCGATAATCAGGCTGCCGATTTGCTGAGCTTCGGGATCAGCGACACTCATCATCAACTGCCACAGCAGATGATCGCTTAACGATTCTTTCTGAGCGACAAATGCCTCAAATCGGGGCGCGTCTTTATCTTCGCCCTCAAAGCTGACCTTGCCTGTTGAATTATATTCTTCAAGATAATTGCTCCAATCAACATCATCGCTGATTTTTTCTTCAATCGTAACTTCTTTTTCCGGCGGAGATTCCAA
>Ga0316608_1001128_pt1 | contig 11043 bp, 8 predicted proteins | sample MIS2016152B_MG_FD_207673 | JGI IMG/M metagenome (GOLD analysis project Ga0316608, IMG submission 207673) | Microbial mat bacterial communities from Middle Island sinkhole, Lake Huron, Michigan, United States - MIS.2016.152B | ecosystem: Environmental > Aquatic > Freshwater > Lake > Sediment... | reverse complement strand
CCGGAAATATTGGTAGTTGCAGTTGCATTTGATCAATCTTTTTTTTGCAAATATGCAACTTTTTTGTTTACGAACTAATTTTTGTAAGTAATTGAAATATAAAATAAGGGGCAGGAGTTCTGAATTTGAGACACACTTTTATGGACAGTATCTTGGTAAATGAATGAAGTTTTAGGATTCTGTTTTGCAAAATCTTCAATAATAACTAAGCAAAATAAAAATCATTTCAAAATTTAATAATTAAATAATATATTATATTTTAAAATAATATGTTATCTTTATTAAACTATTCAATTTGATATAATAGCAGATAATCAATGTATTAAATAAATGGCATTTAAATTGAAATTCATATTTTAATTAAAATAAAAGAATATGAAAACAATTTTAAATTACATTTGCACAAAACATTTTCAACAAAGAATGTTGGAACGACAAATTGATGAATTTACAATCTCATTGATTTTGACTTATGGGAAATTTTATACTAAAAATTATCGGCGGCAACAAGTAGTTTGGACTAAAGACCGGATTGAAAAAGCAATTTTTAATCTTCAGGTTTCAGAAAAAGAAATGCAAACAATAAAAAGTATTTCACTTATAATTGATAAAAACTCACTTATAACACTTTACAAACGCTGCGGAGACACTGGAATTAAAAACTTTAAAAACTGAAAACCATGAGTATTAAGAATATTTTTGAAAAATATGTTTTGGGAAAAGTTCCGCAAATAGAAAAAAAAGAAATTGTTGATAATTCAAAAGTCAATAAAAAAAATGGAAAAATGAATATACTTTATCGTGAAAATATTTTAAATCAAGATGATTTGAAAACCAAAGATGCAATTATAAATAGTTCAGATATTGATTTAAGACAATATTTAAACTTTGTAAATCAATCAATTGAAATTGTAAACCAACAAGATTGTTTGGAAGTGCCACTAAAATTCGTAACTGAAAAAATTGAAATTAATGGAAATTGCGAAAAAAGAATTGAAACAGAATACAGACATTATATCAATATCGAAAAAATTAAGAATTCAAAATTATTAGAAAAAATTGAAAATGAATTATTTGATAGAGAAATAAGGTTTGTTTATAAGGAAAAACCAACTGGAAATTTCAAAAATGATAGTGAATTTGAATTGAAAATTATTGATAGAAACGAAGATGAAAAATATTTGATTTTTGAAGCTGATAATTTTTTTCAATTTATTTACATAAAACCTAACGACAATCAATTAAGGAAGCAAAAAGATGCAATTTTACGTCTTAAAGAACGACCAATTAAAGAACATGAGCCGTTATTGAAACTTTTTAGTAATCCACGATTTAACTGGCAGTATTTTCATCAAAATTATGATAACAGCATATCTGTAAATAAATGGTATATTTTGAATAATATAAATATTGATGGTGTAGATGAACAACGTAAGTTTGTTGAAAAAGCACTGAAAACTTTGGATTTTGCACTTTTAGAGGGTCCCCCTGGTTCTGGTAAAACAACCGCAATAATTGAACTTATTTTACAATTAGTGGAACGTGGAAAAAGAATTTTGTTATGCTCTTCAACCCATGTTGCTGTGGACAACGTAATTCATAGAATTTTGACAAAATACAAAAATGAATGTGAAGGTAAAATAATTCCAATTAGAATTTGTCCCGATAAAAAGCAAATTCGCAAAAAAAGTGTTGAACCATATCGTTTACAGGATTTTGTAAGAAACACTAAACATGATTTAAAGAAAAAATTGTCAGAAAATTTGAATACCGAAAGTAAATACATTCTATATCAATCGCTTGAAAATGATGATAATGATTTTGATAAAATAATTTTGGATTCAGCAAATCTGGCTAGTGGAACAATGATTGGAATTTTACAACATCCTGACATCAAAAATGAAAGTATGATTTCAAAATTTGATTATCTGATAATTGATGAGAGTTCAAAAGTTACATTTCTCGATTTTTTAGTTCCCGCTCTACATGCAAAAAGGTGGATTGTTGTTGGAGATGTAAATCAACTTTCGCCATACATTGAAGATGATATTTTAAGTAAAAAAATTGATAATATTTTGCCGGAAAATGAAACAAATGCCTTGATTTCTAAATTTGAAATGGATAGAAAAATAGAATTTCAAAACGAATACGAAGAAAAATATTTATACATATTAATTACAGAAAAAGAAAATATTGAATTATTTAGAAATGAATATATTGAAAACTTTAATGATGTTTTTGTTGTTGATGAAAATTTTACAAATTCACAGGAAAATATTTTAAAATTAAATTCTGCTGATATTGTATTATGTTACAATACAGATAAATGCAGAAGTTTTATTAATAATTATGGTTACGTTAAAAGTTATATTTTTGAAAATGAAATTACCGAAATAAAATTCAAAAACAGACAAAAATATTTCCATAACAATAGAAAAACAAACGAAACCTATAATTATTTTTTCGGTATCAAAAAACAAAGAAATGATGAAAGACAAACTTGGGGTGAAATGGTTGGTAGTCGTTTAAGTCAGGCATATTCATACAGGTTTGACAAAAAAATTGGTGCTAAAGTAAAAAAAGAGTTAGAATTACTTACTAAACCTATTAAATTCAATAATTTATCGTTATTTAACAAACTTGGTCTCGATAAAAAAATATTAAATTCAACTAAAAGCGATTCTTCATTTCAAAATAATATTGATGAAATAAGGCGTATTGCTATGCCTTCGATAATGGAATTATTGCAAATTGGTATTAATGAAAACATTATTACTAATGAAAAAGGACAAGAAATAGATAAATTTATTTACAGCGGCTTTAATAAAATTGAGCAAATAAAAGAACTTAAATTCCAGACTTTAACTTATCAGCACAGAATGAACGATGAGATTGCAGAAATTCCACGTAAATATTTTTATGAAGGCAAAAATTTAAAAACTGCAAATACTGTTATTGAAAGAATTGATATTATGGAAGATTACGAAAAAACTGAAAATAAAGTAATTTGGATTTCAAATAATGATGTAAAATTCAGAAAAACAAACAAAAATATCAATCCTACCGAAGTAAATCAAATTGAAAATGAATTAAGAAAACTACTGGAATATTCCAAGAATTTTCCAAAAGCAATAAATGGAAGTCGTGAAAAATTTGAAATTGCAGTAATTACTTTTTATCGGGAACAAGAATTTGAACTACGAAAAATGTTGCGAAATTTCACAAAAGAATGGCATAAAAACAAACATTTTACAATCGGAGATTTAGATATTACTTTGTGTGTATTAGATAAATATCAAGGTGATGAAGCAGATGTTATTTTACTTTCGTTTACAAAATTTACAAAAAATGCTTTTTATAATAGTCCCAACAGGTTAAATGTTGCTTTAACTCGTGCAAGATTTAAATTGGTTTTATTTGGGAACAAAGCATGGTTTGAAGAAAATGGTGGTTCTGACGCACTCAAACAACTTGCCTATGATTATTCTGAAAGATTACAAACAACTAAAAAACAATAAAATATGGAACTTAAAAAAAATGAAAATGTGCAAATATTTGAAATAATTGCACAATACAGAAAACAAGAAAAAAATGCTCCTTTTTTGTCAATTTTAAAATTTGCTATTGAAAACAAAGATATTATTTCGTCAAATGATTTGCAAAATAGTTTACTTCAAAATTTTTCTGTAAATGCTTGTGAAAATCTACTAAATAGAATGTGTTTTTTAAGATACTTTGATAAAAAAAATGATAAATTTCAAATAACCGAACGTGGAAAAATTGATGCTCAATCAGGAAAAATATACCTGCCTGAAATATCTGTTTTGAGAATTTTTTTTGTGGAAAATATTTTTGTGGAACAAAAAATTGTGAAAATTGAAACACAAAACGAAAGGAATGAAAATAATAACTCAACTCAACAAACACCGCAGGTTCTTAATAATTTGATAGGTAAAGAAATAAGTTTGAAAACAGGGAATTATATTATTGATAAAATTGAAAATAAATGTGTTGTAAAAAATAACAGAAATGAATTATTCACAATACAAACATCAAATCAAAACTCAACTATAAAAATCCTAGACCTTGAGTATTTAATTGATATTGACGAAAAAACAATGAAAAATGCAATTTTATCAAGCAAATATTCTAATTATGATGAAGAAAAAGAATTTTTAAAAATAAAATTTGACGAAAAAAATAATGGAAACATTAATTTTCAACGAAATATCCTAATTGAAAAACCAAAAATTCAAAATATTGAATTTGAAAAAGTTGAAATAAAAGATGTAGAACATATTCCGGCAACTAATGATGATGCAAGGATTTGGCAGGAAGAATTGATAAAATCAAAAATCAATAATTATTTTACAGATAATAATGAATTTAAAAAATTATCTGAAGAAGTAGCAAAACAATTTCAACCTCATTATGATTTGCAACCAATATACAAAGAACATCTTATAAATCGTGTTGATTTCTACAAACGTGCAAAACTTGAAACCATTGATATTTTAACCTATTAAAAACAAGAAAAATGAAAATTATACATAGAACTCAACCAATTAAAAATAATGGTGAATTACGAAACGTAATAATTCCAGTAAACAATAAATATTTTTCAACTGAAAATCAAAATTTATCTGTAATTGAAACCGGTGAAAATAAAATATTTTTTAATAAAATAATTTCTCTCATTCAATCAGCACATAAAGTTATTTGTTTGCAATCGTATTTGATTCAAAATTCGCAAATTATTGACGAATTGGTTAATGCTTCAAATCGAAATGTAAAAGTTTATGTAATGGACTCCGCAGAAACTCGTATTGGTGGGAAAATAGAAGAAGATGAAAGTTTTGTAAAAGAAGATTATGTAAAAATGATGCAGGAAAAATTTCTCAATAAAATTATTCACCGCCAAGCTGAAAATTTTCATGCAAAATTCATCGTAATTGACCCAAAAACAAATCCAAAAGGATATTTAACAACCGCAAATTTTACAATAAAAGCATTAACCGAAAATCCTGAATTTGGAATTGAATTAACAACCAAACAGGCATTAGATTGTTACAAAACTTTTGTATATCATTTTTGGGAACATGCTACTGATGAACAAACCGCAACAAATGATTGGACTAAATATGAAAAACATCCTGACAAATTCTCTTTACCAAACGATTTAGAAATTCTATTATCGTCACCAAACGCAGAAAAATCAAATCTTAAAAAATATTTAATACAAGAAATTGAAAATGTTACAGATTCCATTACTTTTTCAACTTTTGGATTTGATATTGAACATGAAGTAGCACAGGCAATTTTAAGAAAATTAAAATCGGGATTAAAAGTTAAGATTTTTGCACGACCACGAGAAAAATCATTAAAAGGTTTTACAACTTTGTTGGAAAACGGTGCTGAAATTTATTTTCATAATTTATTACATGCCAAAGCAATATTATTTGATAACAAAGAAGGAGCTATTTTTTCGGCAAATTTTGAATCACATGGTTTAGATGATGGTTGGGAAATGGGAATAAAACTCAGTGAAAATCAAATTAGAGATTTATGCGAAATATTTAAGAATTTTGAAAAATGGTTTCCTTATAAATTTGTAAAAAATATTAATATTCAAAATATGAATAAATATTATAAATTTAGAGAAGGAAAACTAACAGAGCAGAAAATTATTGAAAATGAAACAAAAAATATTGATGAAAAAAGCATTCAAAAAGTTTCTGATTTATTTGATTTTTATTCACAACAATTAGAAATTCCAAAAAAATCAGAAATTAAAGAATATACATTAAATTTTACTGCGAAATTTCAAGAATTGAAAAAGGAATTTGAAACATTGGAAAAAATCAATAACCGGTTTTCAGTTATTAAAATTGTTAAAAATAAACTGAAAGACAAAGAACCGGAATTTGAAACTGCAATTTTGATTGAAAATACAGAAAATATTGAAAAAGAATTGAATATTTTAGAAAATTATAAAGATTTAAATATTTACACAAAATAATTGAATATAAATAAAATGAAAAATATTTTACTTACTTGGGACTCATACAATCATGGATTTATTGTAACTCTCAATGCAGTTTATTTGCTTTTTTCTGAAAAAGACATAAAAATAGATGAAATATACTACTTGCAAGATAAAACCTTACAAAAAGGTAGTTTATCTGAAATAAGAATTTTTGAAAATTATAAAAATTATAAAGAAGAAATTAAAATTTTTAATAAAGCTGATAAAAATGATAACTTTATTATTGAACATATTGAGGAAACTTACAAAATTTGTAAAAAATTGGATTTTAAACCCAAATTAATTCAGAAAAACATCAACATTAAAAATGTAGTTGATTATCAATCAATTTACGATGAATTGAGAAAATTTATTAGAGATACTTTTTTTGCTTTAAAAGATACTGAGTTACATATTAATTGTTCGCCCGGAACACCTCAAATGCACGTAGTCTGGCTAATGTTAAATTCTTCAGGATATTTACCGACTAATACAACACTTTGGTCTTCTCAATTTAAAAAAGAAACAAACACAACATCATTGGAAAAAATCAAATTTAAACCTCAAACATATTTGAACGAAACATTTGATTCTTCTTACGAAAGAAAATATCCTCAAATTAATCCGAACGAAACAAAATCGGATAAACGTAAAGATGTTGAACAAAAGTTGCAGATTTTTATGTCAATTCCAAATGCACCAATTCTTTTGTTAGGTGAAAGAGGAACAGGAAAATCAACTTATGTAAGAAATTTTAAAAACTTTTATAATTCAAATAAGAATATTAAATTTCACGAACTTGCATGTGGAACTTTTTCGGAAGAATTAATGCGTTCCGAACTTTTCGGACATAAAAAAGGTTCTTTTACAGGTGCAATTTTAGATAAAAAAGGTTTTTTTGATGATTTTGAAAATGATGGTATTTTATTTCTTGATGAAATTCACGATTTATCAAAACCATTACAACGACAACTCATGCAGGTTTTACAAACAGGAGAATATTTCCCAATTGGCAGTAATGAAAAGAAAACTGCGAAGTTTAAATTAATTTGTGCGTCAAACTTACCACTAAATGAACTTATTAATCACAAAAAATTAGATTTGGATTTTTTCGATAGAATTTCATCGTTTATAGTTGAAATTCCTGCGTTAAGAGAATGTAAGGCTGATTTTGAAAATTTTTGGAAAGAAGTTTGGAAAGAAGTTGCTAATTTTGATAATGCTCCAAAATTTATTTGGAATAAAGATATTTCAAATTGCTTAGATAATTCCAATTTAGATGGAAATTTCAGGGATTTACAACGATTGGTAAGACTGTTAGTTGCTTATACAATTGAAAATAAGAATGAAAAAACTGCTTTAAAAAAAGCAATTGAAGAAATTAAGAAATTTGAAAAAATAAGAGCTGAAATTACAACCGAAACTAAAAAAAGTTATTTTATTGAAAATAAAACTTATGAAGAAATAATATCATATTTCAATAGAGATTTGGCATTTTGGGCAGAAGAAAAATATGGTGATAAAAAAACAGCAAGTGAAATATTAAAAAGAAGTGAAAGTCAGTTAGTCAAAGATAAAAGTTTATACAGATTAAAAAATTAAAAAGAATTAATCTATAAGCGTTTTAAATTCAATTATATAATCCTGTTTTAACATTTCAGGATTATATTTTATGATTTTTTTGAGCAAATCATTAAAACCCTTTTTCAGTGCATTATTAAAATCTAAATACTTTAAATTTAACACAAAGTCATTACCTGTAAATAAAATATCTTCATCTTTAAATTGAATATTAAAAGCAAAACCATTATCAACTCCAATCCATTTTAAACTATCATTTTCCTTTAATTTCAATTTATTAATAATTCCAACCAAATCTTGTAAAGTCAGAAAAACCATACATAAAGATTTTTGAAAAAATGAAAATTTTGATTTCCCATTTATTATTTCTACATATCCCAGAGAATATTCAAAATCTTTCAAATTTTTAATATCTGTTTTAAAATTCGGAAATACAATTTTAATTTTCATTCTTATTTAAATTCGGGTCAATTTTAAAAAAAGTAACAACGCTATTATTTTCTACTTTAATAACTAATCTATAATCAGCTTCTTCTCCATTTAATTTTATTTCATCTTCAAGAACATAATTCTTGTCTTTATTTGATTCCACTTTATGACCTTCATCAATAACTTCTTCAATTCCATCTATAATTTGTTTTCCAGTTGTTTTTTCTGGAAATTGAGATTCAATTTGTTTCTTTTCATGTCCAAGAAAGTAATCTCCTGAATGTCTGATTAATAAATGTATAAATCCACCATATTCATTTCCTGCATAAAGATAAATATTTCCATATTCCTCTGATGTAAATTCTTTAATTAATTCTGTTTCAGAAACATTATTTTCTTCAACATATTTTGCAGGGTCTTGTTTTTTGAAAACTGTTACAAACAGCACAATTACAATAATAAGCACAAAAATTATTGCAATAAATTTCTTCTTATTCATTTTAGTATTTTTGAAGATTAGAATTTATACAAATATATAAATCAAAAAAGAGAAGCCAAAAAAACTTCTCTTTTAAAACATTATATTTGCAACACACAAATATAATTTAATTTGCATTTAATCAAAAAAAAGCTTTACCAAACCTCCACCACCTCATTCCCACCAAACCTACTCTTTTCAGTAAACGATTTTCCGTTTTCATACCTGATTTTGACAAACTCAGAATAAGAAAAACGAAAAAATTAAAAATTGAAATTCTATATTGGATATATCTTATAACTATTTTTACAAATTAATAAAAATAAAATATTACATTTATAGCTTCATAGATATAAATTATTATTTTTGTAAAGATTAATATTACAGTAATATAAAAATTAAACATTGATTTATAATTATTTAGTATTATGTGTTACTATTGTGTTACTACAATGAAATATATATAATATTACAGGTTATTAATCAATTAGTTAAATTGTATCGTGTTCTAACATATAACATAGCGATAATTGCGGGCTTTTGTAGTAGCTTGAAACATTGTGCAAGAAAAATACATTTGTGCAACTTTGAAACGATAGTGCCTTGAAATCCCGCAACTACGCATGTTGTTTTTCGTTATAAGCAATAAAAACTAACAAAAAGATGACAGATGAACTTGAAAATAGGATAAAAGATTTGGAACTCGAATTGAGTATTCTAAAATCAAGTAAAATTGCTGAAACTCTGCAAAAAGAAATTTCTTTTAGACAGGCAATTGAAAAAGCAATTCCTAGCGGAATAGCTGTTGTTGATGATACAGGCAAACAAATTTATGTTAATCAATCATTCTGTAATTTAGTTGGTTGGACTGAAAACGAACTTTTAGATAAATATCCGCCTTATTTATATTGGTATAAACCAGAAATTGAAAACATAAATAATGCTTTTCAGCAAACACTTGATAACAAAGCACCAATAGCCGGATTTGACCTTGTCTTTTGCCATAAAACTGGTAAATTAATTCCAGTTAATGTAATTATTTCGCCATTTATTCAGGAAAATAACAAAACATTTTGGTTAGCAAATGTTATTGATATAACAACACGAAATCAGGTAGTAGAACAATTACGAAAAAGCGAGCTTAATTTTTCAACACTTGCTGAAAACTCACCAGATATGATTGTTCGTTTCGATACCAGTTTTCGATACTTGTATTGTAATTCATTAGTAATTAAGCAATTTGGATTACAGTTAAATTCATATATAGGTACAACAGAAACCAATGAATTTATAATTAATTCACTTAAAAAAACTATAAATTATGAAAAAGAAATAGAAGTTGAGCAAAGTCTTGAAACACCATTTGGAACAAAATATTTTCAAACTCGTATTGTGCCTGAATTTAATAAAAATGGAATAATAGTAACATTATTAGCTGTAACACGAGATATTACAGAACGCAAAAAAGCAGAACAAACATTAAACGAAAGCGAAGCAAAATATCGTTTGTTATCTGAAAATGTTTCAGACGGTGTTTCTCTTTTTGAAGATAATAAGATAAAATATGTTTCAAATGGTTATTTAAAAATGCACGGTTATGATAAACATGAAATTGAAAATATTTCTTTTGAAGATATTTTTTCATTCATACATGATGACGATAAAACCAAGATAAAAGACAGTATTGAAAATGCTCACAAAAATAAAATCAAGGAATTTAATTACAATTATCGAGTAAAAGTTAAAAATGGTGATTATTTTTGGGTTGAAGACAGTATAAATGCAGAATATGATAATTTTGGAAATCATTATAGAAGTGTAATACATACAAGAGATATTACAGAACGCAAAAAAACAGAATTAATCATTAATCAACAAAATGAAGAACTAAAAAAACTCAATGCCGATAAAGATCGCTTTATAACAATTCTTGCACACGACTTAAAAAGTCCGTTTAATTCAATACTTGGTTTTTTGAATTTATTATCTAAAAATATACGCAAATACAATATTGATAAAATTGAAAACCAAATAAATATAGTAAATAATTCGGCTAAAACCACATTTAGTTTATTGGAAAACATTTTAATGTGGGTAAGAGCAAATTCGGGTAAAATTCCTTACGAACCACAAAAATTAAATTTTGAAACTATTTGTAACGAAGTCTTGGAAGATTTGAAACTAACTGCAAGCACAAAAGCCATAAAAATCAAATATTTTTCAGCATCCGAAATTTATATTTTCGCCGATAAAAATATGTTAAATACGGTTTTAAGAAACCTTGTTTCGAATTCAATTAAATTTACGAATAGAAATGGACAGATAACTATTTATGCGGAAAAATCTAATACAAATGTAATACTTACAGTTTCAGATAACGGAATTGGAATAGAACCTGAAACATTAAATAGAGTCCATCCATAAACTCGGAAAATATATTTTTCGAGTTTTGATTTTTTTCAATTTTTCAAATTTTTCAGCTATATTTATTTTCAAATTATATCATTTTTTTTCTTTTTTTTGACAAGTA
>Ga0316608_1001126_pt1 | contig 11047 bp, 11 predicted proteins | sample MIS2016152B_MG_FD_207673 | JGI IMG/M metagenome (GOLD analysis project Ga0316608, IMG submission 207673) | Microbial mat bacterial communities from Middle Island sinkhole, Lake Huron, Michigan, United States - MIS.2016.152B | ecosystem: Environmental > Aquatic > Freshwater > Lake > Sediment... | reverse complement strand
CCTCGACCATATTTATTGTGGAACAGGCATCCTGCCTGTTCAAGACTGGCTTTTATGGAGATGTCTATTATATAGATACGGTTTTAAGTTCACAGATTGTTTTCGTCCCGCAGCAGGTGCAGGTTCTACTCCCAATTAACACTATCAAAGGGTACGATCCGAAATTGAGCAATTGCATCCGAGTCAAGAGGGCGGACATTCACATCAAATTGATCGGGATGCGATCGGGGGCGAGTATGTTACCGAAGAAGGGGTGAATACCGCAAATCCGGCAGAAAGTATGTTTGGCAATCCCCGTATTAAACGTATAAGTTGTCAAAACATCTTCGCCACTTAGCAATGTAAAATGTTCTGGTGGCACAATTAGGTGCAAAAATCCCTTCTTGTGACAGATAGAACAGTTGCAATCAGCAGCTTCGTGTTTGTCAACACTTCGACTTCGCTCAGTGTCCACCGCGACTCGGAAGCGGACAGCACCACAGTGACAGCCACCTTCGTACATAACAAGTGTGTGATCCATATTGACAGGCGATCGGTATGTTGTCGAAGAGTTTGAACTTACCATCTAAATGATAAAGCTGGTTTCTTCCCCAAGGGCTGCTTGCCAACTTCGGACATCATAGTATAAGTCTTCGAGAGAAATACTGTACAGCGCCAGCACAAGTTTTTTGTGCAGTTGGTTCCACAAACTGAATGTTACCCAGTCCTCTGCAAGGGAAGTATCAGGAGAGTGCCGAGGTAAAGGTTCAATAGTTTCGCCTACAGCCTCTAAGATTTGTCCTAGAGAGATTTGAGCGGGCGATCGAGCCAATTGATAGCCTCCTTGTGAACCCCGAACTGATTGGACTAAACCAGCTCGTCGCATTTCAATCAGCAATTTTTCTAGATAGGGAGCCGGTAACTCCTGTCGCTTCGCGATCGATTTCACCGATGTCGGACCAAACCGAGGTTGCAAACTTAGATCCAGTAGAGCTTTGACACTGTAGTGTCCGCGTGCGGTTAACTTCATCGGATTTTAAGATTGGGGGCAAATATTCAGCTAGCTGATAGCTGATAGCATAAGCTACAGAGTTTAGAGATTGCTTGCATCGACAGCTACTCCTCAAGAACACTTCGACTACGCGAGCGTGACCATTAAAATATTTAGATAATAGTGGTTAACAATCGGGTCGATCGGTGTAATATGGTTTTATGACCAGCTATCAAGCTAAAGTTTCTCGGCCAAACCAAAAAGCAACCGAGAAAAAAACCGTACACCAGTTGAATATTTCAGGACTCAGTAAATGATTAAAAAGAAAAGTATCGAAACCCTCGAAGGTGAAGGTCTGATCAAAAAGGTCAAAGACCTAGAGAACCTTACCAAGGAAGAAAAAGCTAGAGCCTGTGGCTACTACACCATTACCAAAAATGGAGTAGAACGGGTCAACATGATGAAATTCCTGAATGCCCTGATTGATGCTGAGGGTATTCAGCTAGACGGCAAGCAAAACGGCAACGGACGAGGCGGACGCTCGGCTAGCTATCGGATTAGCGTTCAATCTAACGGCAACTTACTGATTGGAGCTGCCTACACTAAACAGATGGAACTCCAGCCAGGAGATGAATTTGAAATCTCTCTGGGACGCAAGCACATTCACCTGCGCCAAATCGATCAAGAAGATGTAGCCTAAGCACTTACTACTTGCTTTGACTTCAAGGATTAGAGTTGGCTCTGTGATCGCTCTGGGCGCGCCTAAAACAGTATCACTGATAGAGATGGCGGCTCGATCAAAGCCACTGCCAACCCTTATATTTCCGATAATACCTATAGCGCGTCGCGTGATCACCCCGGTCTTTTAAGCCGGGGATGAAACGCAGTTGCAGCCTTGAGGCTGCCAGCATTCTATGTTGCAATTATCCTGCGGAACAAGTGTATCAACTGCGTGACGAATTATCCTAGAGGGCGTGAAATCCCGACCAGTAAGACACTGCCAGCATAGCCTCGTCGAGACTAGGGCACTGGTAAATAAAGGCAGGATCAGGAGCGTACCTAACTGCCTAGTGTTGAAAAGTGCGAACTTCAGCATGAAACAAAAGTAAAAGTAAACGCAATCACAGTATCGAAAGATAGTTGTTTTGAGCGTCTAGAGGTGTCTTGATAGCACCATTAAGAGTGTCAAAGCTGCTTAAGAATCTCCGTGGCTTTAGCCCGGAGAGTGTCAATCCTCGCTATACCCGTAAAGGCAAGCGGGGAATTTTCTGTATAGCTGTTAAAGGGTTGGGATTGCGGAAGAATGAATCAGCCCGATCTTTTTTTTGTCTGCGGGAGAAGCACTTGCTCAAATGCCATAGATTTATTGCCATTTCAAAGCCCTGGAAACGAAGCAGAGGTGATGAGCAAATATGATCGAGCCGGAACAGGTAAAGTAATAGGTAGCACTTAGTTAGCAGCCTATGTCGCTTTCAGATGGGAGCCACACTTCGCGCACGATCGCCAAAAATCCCCTGTGCTTGGTTCTAATCCCATCCTTTGTCGTGCAAGTCGGCACAGTGGGCCTAGTTGGCTATCTCTCCCTTCGCAAATGTTTTTCAAGCTCTAACCGATCGCCAACGGACGATCGCAAATATTGGCTGACTACAATCGAAGGCTAGAAATCGAAGGAGCTCAGCGCACGATCGAGTTATCGGAAATCAATGCTCGTTTGGAACTCGAAATTGAGCAGCGCCAGCAAGCTGAAAAAATCAGCCAGAGCGGGATCTAAAATTAATCACGTCCGGTGGAACCGCTCAGGTTGCTAGATCATAACCAATAACCAATAACAAATAACCAATCACCAATAACCAATTAATCTGGCTGTTTTTTCAAAGGTTTCTGTTGAGCAAAAATTCGACAGTTATTCAGGTCAGTAAGCAACTGTTCTTGTTGATGCTTGTCTGACATATTTACCAGGTTATATTGAACCAGATCTCCATAAATAGTTAGGGCGATCTGGGCAACTTCAAAAAAGTTAATTAGCCACTGACATTCGGCGGCCGATTGCTCTTGATAGTCTGAGATTAACCGGGCAAAACAAAGTTCTAAATATGTTCTAGAACAGGGCGAAATTAAAATTAGCTTTAGGATTAAAATTGCTAGTTGTAAAGGATTTAGTTGAGTAGCAAATATTAAAAATAAGGCGCTCGGTTCCCCGGAATTTTCCACAGTGAAACATTTGATCAGATAATTGCAAGTTCTGAGCAGCAGGCTGTTATTCAGATTTTTTTCAGCATTTTCGGGAGAACAAATTTCTAAAAAATTAATAATTTTGTCTCTAATCAAGTCTGTAGAATAAAACTTGTCACCATAATAAAATAAATACTTAATCAGATTTTTTTTAAACTGTTTGTAGGTAATATCTTGAGTCTGAGTCAGAAAATTATTGGCTAAGTTTCGATAACTCATGGGGCCCCGGTTAACCAAGATTATTTTGATTAAACGCAGGGCTTCATCTCCTAAAAGTGTGGGATTATAATAACCTTTAAAATTGAAGGCCGCCGACTGAGAGCGAGATGTATACATGGCCAGATCGAACTTGTACTTGTCTTTGAGCTGCTGCGACAATATTCTGGCAGTTTGGCGTTGTTTGGGGGTGTTGTTAGGATCTAGATATTGAGCTGCTAGCAAGTAAGGCTGGTAGCGAGAAGTCCAGTGATTTTGAAACGGATTTTCCTGCTTAAATACAAATACCTTCAGCTCTTCGTATTCTGGGCTGTTGACAAAGTTTGTCAGCCAAACTCTCAGTAGTTTGAGAGAATTGTCCCCATCGGGTTCGCCGAGGTTTCTCTGGCTAATAATTTTAATTAAGTCTTGAGGAAGTTGATATTTTCTATGAGCGATCCAGTTATTTAATAAAATGTAGCAGCACCGTTTAAATAAGTTATTAAATTCTCGTTGGCTGTCGCAATCAATTATTGTGTGTATGGCTTGAATGAATTTGGGTTCTACCGGAGCAATCAGTTCGATAAATAAGTTGTTAAATTGCTGCAAAACGAGTTCTGGTTCATAGTTTTGAGTCAGATTCATAAAATATTTGTAAATGATATCTTGAGCTGCGCCAACAGTTGGATCTGAATTGTTTAATTGAGATTTTGGTTGAGGTTCTGTCGCCTCGGGGAATGTATGGTTTGTGAGAGGATGTAGAAATGGTGACTCTTGTGTTGTGGGTTGAGGGGAAAAGTCCTGAGATGTCATAGCGTCCTCGCTCAGTTGGATTAATTTGGATTAATATATTATAGTTTTTCTCCTTGATTTGCAGCTAATAATTTATTGCCGAACTTTTCTTTTTTAAAGCTACAGTTAAACCCCCCGATCGCCCAATTAGTAAGGGCGATCGAGGGGTAAACTGTGATTGGCCCGCGTATCTCAGGGGATTAAGCAGGGTTGGCTTGAGCTCGTCTTTGAAGCAGGCGGGCAATTTCAGCTTTTTCTACAAGTCCGACGAGCACGCCGTTGTTGTGCATGACGGGGAGTTCTTGTACTTTGAGTGTTTCCAGGAGTGTGACGACTTCGAGAAGGGATAATTCTGGTTCGACGGTGGCGGAAAATTCGATCGGCTTTAAGAGTTCTTTGACTAGAACTTGCGGCCAACGGGAGGTGGGAATGGTTTTGATGTCGTCAAGCTCGATCGCACCTACCAATTGTCCTGCATCATCTGTTACCAGATACCGATGCCAGTTTTGAGCGTTACCAATTACGTAATTGTTAGCAAATTCTCTGAGGGACAAGTTTTCTGAGACGATCGGACTTTGGGGAGTTAAAGCATCTGCGGCTGTCAGCCCTGCTAGTTGATTTTGCACTGTGGCATACTGTGCAGATTGACCGGCATTTTGCAACAAGAACCAACCGATTACTAGATTCCAGATATTGCCGAATATGCCTGTAGCAATGGCAATCCAGCCAATAATTTGACCGACGCGGCTAGCAAAAATTACGCCCTTGTAAGGGTTGCCGGTGATTTTCCAGACGATCGCTTTGAGGATGTTACCGCCGTCTAGGGGCAAACCGGGGATCAGGTTAAATAGGGCTAGGACTAAGTTGATCGAAGCTAACAGTCCGAGGATGGCGGCTGCGGGGCCTGTGGCACCAGTACCGATACCTACTACTGTTAACAAACCGGATAAAAATAGGCTGACTAGCGGGCCTGCGATCGCCACCCAAAATGCCTCAGCGGGAGTTGTTGATTCTCTTTCTAAATTAGCCAGTCCGCCAAACAGAAATAGCGATATTGATTTCACGCCAATTCCCTGTTTGATGGCTACCCAACTATGTCCCAATTCGTGGGCTAAAACGGAAGCAAATAACAGCATTGCTGTGAATAATCCTAACATCCAGGGCGCTACGGGGCCGAGTCCGGGAAACAGAAAGGCTAATTGGCCGCCGTACTGCCAGGTTACTAAGCCTAGGACTAAAAACCAAGATGCGTTGATGTAAAAGGGTATTCCAAACAGGTTGCCGACGCGAAATGTACCATTCATAATGGCTACCTCTGATTTTATGGGGGAGAGGTTTTTTCTCTCTGTTTCCTTATGGTAACGAAATGTAACGAGGATGTGAATGTTTGAATTAGAGTGGTATCCGTCTATGGAGGTTCGGTTTTAACCGACTTTAGCTAAAAGCCCCGTGGGTTTAAATCCCTAACGGCTTTTTGTGCTTGTCGAGAATGCTGGAATCTGGGAATTATCATTAACTCCAGAATTACCGTCGGGCGAATTGCTGGCTGTTTCTCCTCCAAAACTCCGTCAATATCTGATTCGTTGATTGGCTGTTTGGCGGCCAAAGCTTTAGCTATCCAGGACTGAGTTGGATTAAAAATACTGTTTGTAGTAAGGACTAAAGTCCTTAGAAACTATTTAAAAAGACTCAAGTCCTGACTAGGAACCTTCAAATTATAACAGCCTAGGAGACTGTTGGCTATTTTGCCACTTTTCGAGCTTGTTTCACCATTTCAATCAGAGTGTGGTGAGCATCTTCGGCGTCTTTCAAAGTGCGATCGAATTTAACTCTAACAGGCAAAGTTTCGCCATTGACTTCAGCGGTTAAATCCATGCCATTCGCATCAATAGCCAGCATTTGAGCTGCGGTTGCATCCGGTTTCCCGCCAAATGCTTGAGCGTAAAGCACTACAGCACTAGGGTGATCTTCGTTCATGTGGGTGCAGATGCGATCGCTAATCTCAGTAGAAAACGGTTCTGACATGGGTAGATTCCTCAGATGTAATATTCATCAATTGTACTGCGAATCGTGGTTGACAAACCACTTCGCAATTTGCTAAGATAACATCAATAGGATGCTCACATGAAAAATTCTAGCGCTTATATCGAACTACTCAAAATATTTCCTCCCCGACCCATAACTGCTGAAGAGGAATTAATTGCAACTCAAAAAGCGATCGATTCTCTGTTGGACAAAGGCGAACTGACTCCAGACGAACGCGACTATCTAAACGTACTAGGAACCCTGGTTTATGAGTATGAGCAAACTTTAGAACCCATACCTGACATTTACGGCATAGAACTATTAAAGGCTTTAATCGAAGAATTTGAGCTCAGACCAAAAGACCTAGTTCCTATTTTTAAAACCGAGTCTATTGTCTCAGATATCCTCCATGAAAAGCGTCAACTTACCACCGAACATATACAAAAACTTGCAGAGTTTTTCAGCGTCTCGCCGGCTGTTTTCTTTCCAATGCATAAAGTTGTTTGTAATACTGCATAAAGTTGTTTGTAGTAAGGACTTTAGTCCTGGACTAAAAGCTTTAAGAGAGGACGGTCGTCCTCACTACAAACTGCACAGCTTAACTCAAAGATCGATCGTCAAACGGCAATTCATCAAACAGAGGAATCAAGATCAGCATCAGAATTCGCAACGGGCGAATTAGCGCGAGATTGCACCTTGGCTATCGGCAACTTGGCCGCAGATTCCAAAGCAGCAGGCTCCGATTTCTGTAACTTAACTACAGGTAATTCCCCACCATTTTCTCCATTTTTGCTAGTTTGATTCCACATCATCATCCCCAGCAAACCATCAACTAAACCCCCACTGCTACCGCTGCCGCTAACCGCAACATCCGGCACAACTCGCACATGACTATCGCCGATAATTTGCATTAACTGCAAAGCCGTATAACCCGAACCTCCCAAAGCAACAACACCCGCGCGATAAGCCTCAGCTTGAGCATTTCCTTTCACCCGAATTGACTCAGCTTCGCCTTGAGCTTGTTTCACCTGAGAATTAGCTTTTAACTCAGAAATCTTGACGCCTTGCTCGGATTTCACCATCTCTTGCTGAATCTCAGCCAGCGCCGTTTCTCGTACCAATTGTTGCCGCTGAGTTTGCGCTAATTGCTGCACTTCATAAGTCTTGCATTGTTCCTCAGCAATTTTGCGATCGGTTTGAGTTTGCATCAACTCTGCGGGCGGCAAAATATCCCCGATCAAAGTATCAATTGCTTGCACATCGTAGGTACGCAAAGCTGCTTTGATATACTCCGCGGCTTCCGCTTGCCGATCGCTCCTTGCAGAGAGAAAATCTAACACAGAATAAGCTTGAGCCGAATTGCGGAAATAATTCCCAATTGTCGGCTGCAAAACGTGGTCAACTAAGTTCTGCATCGAACCCACACGAGAGATGACTTTCGGAGCATCCAAAGCGCCGACGTGAATAATTTGAGCTACTTCTAAATCAAAGGCAAAACCGTCGCGAGAACGCACCGTTAAAGAGGAAAGTTGAGAATCGTAACTGTGCCGTTCCGTTTTACTAGACCAATTCAAAACAATATTTGTAGTCGGCACTAACTCTACCTTCAAAATGCGAGTATTCAGCGGATGTTTTCCCGGATAAAGAGGAGTTATCCACACCCCTTTATTCCCTACATTTACTAAATTGCCGTGAGTGAAAGCAGCGCCGCTCACATCTTCTGACGTTTTGCCGACATAGGAAATAACTGCGCCGACATAGCCGATCGGGATTTCAGTCATCGCTGCTTGTTCCACCCCGACAAACCAAGGATTCAAGTTCCACGAACCGGAAAGCAAAACCTGTTCCTGCAAGCCGCGCCGCCCGCCGCCGGTGATAAATTTCTGTGCATTTTGGAAGTTATCGTGATTCGGAATAATCGGGCCAGCAATTTCGCCATCTTGAATCGGAACACCGTCATAAGTTGTGACAATTCCCACTCGATCTGGAGCTATTTTGTACAGCTTCAAAAGTTCCGCTGTCATCCCGTGTTTGGCAGCATTTTCTGCTGTAATTACCGTAAACAGTGCGGTATTAATCCGATAACTGCCGCCAGTAATAATCCCCAATTGCCTGCCTTTTTCCCCACCGCTTTTAAGGAATTTTCGAGCATCTTGAAAATTGTCGCATTCTGTGATTTTACCAAGAATCCGCTGGGGCGGAATCGACGCGCCGCCTGCTGCGATAATTAAAGCAATTTCACCTTGTGGAACCACAGTTAGAGACTCTTTGCGAACATTGTATTGCAAAGGCCAATAACCCCAGTGCCAACCGGGAGGCAAAGTATCAGCTTGATAACCCGCTTCTCCGTTTAAGGCAATTAAATCTCCGGGCGGTAAAGACTTGCCACCAAAGCTAAACTTTTTACTGACAATGCCAACTTCGCGATCGCCAATTACCACCAATCCGCCAAAAAATAGCGGAATACAAATCAGCACCGCACCGCCGAAAACAATTGGTATAATTCCATCCAATAAGTCCATCTGCACTGTCTGCACAGCAACAGTATTTTGAGGTAGCTGGCTCCGCAGCAAATTGGGAGGTTTTGCTGCTAGCTGAGTCGGAGTTTGTGCTAGGGGGATATCGCCAGCAGCCGTTACTGGCGAGGGTTTCAAAGTGCTAATTGCACTGATAGCTAAGGCAGCCGAAACAGTGGCTGCTAACTGTTTTAAAACCCGAACTTTGATTTGAGACTTGGGCAAAAGTGAATAAAGCATTTTTTTGACACAAGCTGTAGTGTTTTATTATATCTAGCTTAGCCTTCATTTCAAGGGCCTACATAAAACTTAATTAAACGGCTGCTTTTGGCAAGCAAAGAGCGCTAGTAAATCCTGATGTCAAGATACTGGTAAATGCGAACAGCTTTGAGGTAAGCTAGAATCGATCGAAGTTTCTGGAGTCTGACATGGAAACAATGAAACTGCGATCGCACGCTACGCGATCGGCATATCGCTCAAAGGCAATGATTTTGATATCTACTTGTACATAAAGATAGGAGGGAAACTTTCCACTTTGAGTTTAGATCGGAATAGTTTAGATTAAATTAGAGAAGAAATCGCTAAAATTGCCAGCCGCTATGGGCTTTTTCAATGTATTGAGGTGAAAAATGCACGATTTATATACGCTAATTGAGAAAATTAAGAAAGCTCCTTCAATGTACTTGGGACGACATTCAATTATTTGCCTTCAGGCTTTTTTATCTGGTTACAGCGTTGCTAAATATGAGTTAGGAGAACAGCCAACGAAACAAGATAGCGATTTTATGCAGTTTCCTGAGTGGATACGAAAAAGATTCAACGTGCAGACTAGCCAATCTTGGGCTAATGTCATTCTGTTTTATTCTGAGGATGAAAGCAAAGCACTCGATCGGTTTTTTGAGCTGTTAGATGAGTTTATCGATCGTCATTCTTCGGCTGATACTGTAGGCGAAGGTGGATTGGATCTAGAGGGAAAAGTGCAAGTTTTCAGGATTTGATAGAAATGGCGATCGCTCTTGATGCGCGATCGGGCGATCGCACTCAGTAATTGATCGTAACAGACTCACTACAGCGTCCAATCTTCGATCGAAAGTCCGGGAACTTGACAAAAATCTCGCTGGTTGCGAGTGACAACGGTAGCGCCGACGGACAAGGCAATGGCTGCAATCCGCATATCTTTTTGCAGGCGATTTTTCCGCAATGGCGGGTGATCTTTTAACATTTTTTTGAGGCAAGTATCAGCCTCTGGTGTAAAGTCCATTACCTCAATAGTTTGGAGATATTTTACAGTTGTCCAAAGTTTTGAATAGAGTGCAGGTAGGTTATGTACTTGGGACGGATCGTTAATTCTGACAACCCGGCCATTGAAGAGTTCTTGAACTGTGATAATCGTGATGGCAACCTGATGCTTTGTTGCGTTAGCGGTAAGTTGGGGATGATTATATAGAATCAGTGAAACGCGATCGGTATCCAGAATATATCTACACAGGATAAGCCACCTCTATAGGTAATAGGAAGGATCGACTTCCGAGTCATCATCTGAGGTTCGTTCGGCGCGAATTGACTCGATAATGGCAGCAAAATCGGCATCGTCTTTAAAGACACCTGCAAACTTCATCCAACTTGGTTCTGAAGTTTGAATCGGTACGTTCCATGAAATGGCTTCCATATTTTTGAGCCGTTCTAGAAAGGTAGCTTGAATTTGTGCGATCGCGGTTTCTCGTGTTTCTGCTTGTACTCGACAGTCGGGAAATTCTCTGATAGATGCCACAATTTGCCCGGATGTCAGTGCTTCTAGCAGGAGTGTTACCTTGAGGTTGGTGAATGGATCGGACTGCGCTAAGTCTAGGTTGATCATGTTAATTTGTTAAAGATTAATTATGAGATTTAATTTGATTCTAGCACAGACATCGATCGCTCTTTATTTTGGTGGGCGATCGCTCTGGTTGGAAAAAATTAAGAAGGGCGATCGCTCTTGATGCGCGATGGGCGATCGCTCTCCGTGCAATTATCGCAGTGTTTGGTATTTGCTGCGAAGGGCGATCGCTATCCCATTCAATAGCACCTATGCGATCGGTCAAGATACTGGTAAACGTGAACAGCTTTAGCCTTTAAACTCGCGTTCTAACAAGGATACCAACTTGCACAAACATCACGATCGGAGTAAACTTAGTTTATGAACTTATTTTTTTAAGAGCATGGAAACTGTAAATATCGAACAGGCTAAAACGAATCTCTCAGGACTATTGTCGCGTGTTGAACTTGGAGAAGAAATCATTATTTCAACCGGAGGTATCCCAATAGCGAAATTAGTTCC
>Ga0316608_1001124_pt1 | contig 11061 bp, 6 predicted proteins | sample MIS2016152B_MG_FD_207673 | JGI IMG/M metagenome (GOLD analysis project Ga0316608, IMG submission 207673) | Microbial mat bacterial communities from Middle Island sinkhole, Lake Huron, Michigan, United States - MIS.2016.152B | ecosystem: Environmental > Aquatic > Freshwater > Lake > Sediment... | reverse complement strand
CTTTTCTGTCTTTTAACCACTTTTGACACACTTGATAGCCGCCGATGTGGAATTCCCAGACATTCGGTTTGACGTTATCGAAATACTGCGTTTTGTTGATATAAACTTTATTGTTTTTATATTCAACTTTTTCAACGACATTGCTCCCCTTGATCGGAAAATAACAATCGCCTTCGAGATGAGCATTCATCAGATGGATATTAACCAATTGTTCACCTAACTCACTGAGTTGTTTGAATAACGTACTGTCTTGAGTCAGCGGCAAACGTGGAAAATCCATTTTCAGAAATTCGGCATAACGGGTTCGATACGTGGGACTGTGAAATACAGCATAAATGTAGTAAAACACATCTAACGCACTGATTGTTTTCTCAAAATCGCCCTTGCCTTCAGCGATAAAGTGCAGTTGCAAGTGGGTTTCAAGATATCTAATAAATTCGTCTGAGAAATTGGGTTTGCGGGCAATCTCTTTTTTGTGTCCGTTCCCGTTGATGAACTTATCTCTGTCTGATGAATAAAGATATAGAGGGAATAGATAATTAATTTCCTTCAGTGACACGGCATGGCTTTCTGTAAGTAATTGAGTTACTAAAGCATGCTTGAACGTACCAACTTCTACTTTACGCGTTGTGAACAACCCCATATTCTCGCCTAACAACATGTGTTGCATCACCTCCGGTCTAGGCATACAAATGAAGCCGCGACTTTGACCAGTGTAGAAGGTAAACCGTTTATCAAAAGGTCGATATAAAATGGGCATAATCAGATGTTTTTCTAAACCGTGCGATTTAATATCCTTTTGAGCAAGCTCCACTTTCCAATCTCTAGTATCTTCACCTAAATCATATTTGCTACGCGCTTTTTCAACGTTTAAGCTACTGAAATCTTTAATAGTTTTTGAAACTGATTCAACAGAATCGTGAATAGTCAAATTATCACGAGCGGTGACGATCCCGACGGAATTGACAGGCATGATGTCGGTAATTTTGTAACCCTGTTGATATTCAGCGAGTAAATCAGTATTTTGAGGTACGAATAGATAAAACGGTGATTGTGGTTGCAACTCAGTCCACTGCGTAGTTTTCAGATTATTTTCATTGAGATACTGATACTTAGCAGCACGTTTACCATACAAATGAGCATGATGCACCCGTGCGACGGACGCAGTGGCTTGAGTGGTTTTACCGGTTCTCACGAAAATGCCGATAGCGACACCCTGTTGAATATCAAACACATTTTTATCGACACTGCCATCCGGTGACAACTCCTTTTTCTTAGAATTGCCATGTAAATCCAAAATATAAATGTCATCAAAATCTTGCATCAACGCTTGACGCATTCCGCGGAACGTTGGATTATCCAAATAGCCATGATTCGTGACGAAAGCCAACACGCCATAACCGGTCTGCATGATCCGCCAATGGGCAAACCGAATAAACTTCACATAATCATCATTCAACCACTTCGGATTGCGTTCACTTAATGCTTGACCATCCACTTCAAAATAGTTCGCAACCTTGCCGGTACTCCGCAGTAAGTCATTGATCCACTGATTAGAATTTGCAGAATGTCCGGAATAAGGCGGGTTGCCCAAGATGACCATGACCGGTGAATTACTCTTGATTTCATTCGCGGCATTGGCTTCATCTGACAACCACTCAGACAACAAAGTCCGTTGTTGCCCATGTGCTTCGTCTAGGGTATTGGTCAAAAACACTCGCAACCGCTCATTACTCGCAAAATCATAACCATAATCACGAAGCTGCAAACTCAACTTGATATGCGCAACCGTATAAGCCGCCATGAGCAGTTCAAACCCATGCACTCGTGGCAACAAATGCTGGGACACATAATCTGACCACATCCCTTTGTTTTTACTAAACTTCTCAAAAATGGTTGCAATCACGGAATGCAAAAACGTACCTGTACCCGTTGCCGGATCAAGAATCTGTACCTTGTGCGTTGAACTGTCGATTTTAGAACTATCGGCAAGCCCATCACGCAGACCAAACTGACTTTTGAGGATAACGTCCACTGAACGCACGATATACGACACAACCGGCTCCGGGGTGTAATACACGCCACGTACCTCACGCAACTTCGCATCGTAATGACTCAAGAATGTCTCATAAAAATGAATGACCGGGTCTTCTCTCTGCGTATGCTTGCCAAAACTTGCCAAAATCGCACTCATGTCCGTCCGATTCAACACGGCAATCAAATGTTCAACTGCCCACACCAATCGCTCATCTAAATCAATGCCTGCTAACTGATTAAAGAATTGCCGTAAAAATGGATTCGTCTTAGGAATAAAATGATTCGCATTCTCGCGCACAAGTGGCTGATCTAACGAATAACATTTTGCAGAAAACAACCCATAACAAATCGTTTGCGCAACCATATCGGCAAACTCATCACGCTTCAACGTACTGATCAACACCGCTCTAAATCCATTCAACTGACTATGAATCTTAGCCGTCTCATCACGCCCCTCATCATCATAAGCTAATGAAATCGAATGCTTAATTTGTCGAGCGATGTGCGCCATTTTCTCTGCCAACGCCCCCGGACTATCCAACGTGATAATTTGCGTTTCAGCAAAGGTTTTTAACAACGATTCAAAACGTGCAAAGTTTGCTGCAATCGGTTGTAACTGACCACTTTTATCAACTGTCGCTAAGACAACAGTCATGTCCGGTTGACCAATCCCATTGATAAACCATCTAAACTCCAAATAATCGGTCACTATCAAATTATTCAAAGACGGCAAATAGCGTTGTAATTGCTCAGATTTTAGAGCCTCATTCAAATCAATACCAATATTTTTAGCTTCAATGTGCCCAATGGGTACTTGACCAGTGGCAACCTCAAAATCAGGCGATCCACACGCAATGCGACGCGGTTCATTGGTAATCCGATAATTGACAAGAAAACTTTGCAACAACGTTTGTAATGCTGCACGATGGGTATGTTCAGTTGCATTGCCAACAGTCAAATTGGCTTGAATAATCGCTAGATAGCTTGTGATTGAATGATGTGTAGAGTTGTGACCAGTATTCATAGAATATTCCTTTATATACAGACATGTACAGCCTGTACAACCATAAAAAATTTAATATGTACAGACTGTACATATCTGTACAGGTGAGTTTATATTGTTAGTAATTTAAAGACAATCCATTATAGTTGAGCTACAACTGCTTTGTTTAACAAATGAAAGTCTGACTTACATACAGGCACATGGTAGTTTTTAATAAACTGATTTAATTCGTAATCCCATAATATCCGTTGATATCCGCTAAATAAAAGATGTACTTTCTGGTTTGTGCTAGGTTCAACAATGTCCGTGCCCCTGTCAAGAAAACCACGCCCTACTTTTTTCTCGCAATAGAACGCAAATGGTGCGTTGCGAATTTTTGGCGCGGGCAGCGGGTAATCACCTACTAAGTGATGTGCGAATAGGTGCGTTGATTTTGTTGCAGTTTGTCACTTTGCCTGTTGTGTAAAGCACGTAACTTAAATAATTAAATATAAAAATGTAACTATATTTAAAATAATTTTCTTTTGATTATTGTACTTTAAAATAAAATAAGTTACACTAATAACCAAGTCGAATCAATCAACGAAAAGGAAAATATCATGATTTCTGCAAGAGATTTAAATCGCAACGAAGTGAAGGCTATTTTATCGCAAGATACTTCACTCAGAAACAAGGCTTTATTGGTTGTTGGGTTTAACACGGGCTTTAGAATCAGTGAAATTTTAAGCCTGACTATCAAAGATGTTTTCAATGGCAAGACTGTACGCAGTCACGTCACTGTTGCAGCTAACAACATGAAAAACAAGAAATCTCGCACGATTCGCTTGAATAGCGACGCAGTAAAAATCTTGACTTTGTGGTGCAAAGAATTGATTAAACAAGGATTTTCAAGCGATAGTCCGTTGTTTGTCAGTAGAGAAAAAAACAGAATGCCTGTTTTGATTAATGGTATCTCGAAAATCTGTGCAGTGGCAAAAGCGATCACCCGTTGTCAAGCGAATAACATCTTGAAAGGATTAGCAGAATTAGCCGGGGTTGATACGACTCGCGTGTCAAGTCACTCATTTCGTAAAACTTTTGCGAAGGGCATTTATTTAGCAAGTGGACGGGATTTAACAAAGGTGCAGTACGCGCTAGGACATAGCAGTATCACTATCACAATAAAGTATTTAATGTTTGCCATTTCAGAAATCGACAGCTTAGTAGAAGGGTTAAGTTATGAATGAGGAAAATCAATCAGTTAGCAGTGAAGACAGTGGCGTGGTCAAGCGTGGGCGCGGTCGTCCTCGCGGATCAGTCAGTAATAAGCCAAAAGCCTTGTCAAAAACTAAAAGTTGCAGAATTCCCATTGAATTGTTGCCAACAGTGGATAACCTGTTGAAATATCATAAGGAAAAATCACGCGATGGGCGGTCTAAAAGGGGCACCCCCGGATTGAATCAGACAAGGGTATCGCAAAAAACAGAAATACGCAAGATTCCACTGGAATTTTTACCCGTTGTTGAAAGCATGGTTGCGACTTGGCGCGCACAACAAAAATCATTAGGCAAGTGACAAAATTTATCCACCCGTCAATTTCATTTTCACAAACATGGTTGCCGGGCATAGAATTGGCGTGACTGTCATTTTAGTTTTTATGGCTGTACAATAGTGTACAGTAGTGTCCCATACGGGCTGTACAATAGTGTACAATGGACAGTATTCACTAATAGGACAGTGACAAGCAATAAATTCAATTGTTCTAACATGTACAGCCTGTTCAATAGTTAAATTTGTAGTGTATTATCCTAATTAACATATAGAAAACATTGTTGTACAACAAAGTGTACATGTATGTACATAAAAGGAATTTTTATGAATACCGTTCATAATTCAATGCAAAGACAGCTTTTCTTGAAAAATTACGCTGAAATCATTCCTATCGTGATCAGTTTGAGAAATGAGGGCTGTTCATTGTCTGAAATTGCCAATAAACTCAATTCGCGTGGATTCTTGACTCGTGAAAAAAAGTCTTTTTCTCATGTACAGGTGTTGCGAATCTTACAGCGGGCAGGTGATGCTAATTCAACGCAACTGGGCGCGCACAATTCAACGCAAAGTGTCATGACTAACTCTCAAGCGCAATCTGAAATTACACAGCTTAAAAGTGAAATTTACACGCTTAAACAGCAATACGATGAATTACAGGGGGAAACGAGTGAAATAAAATCACAGCTTGTTGAATTAAAAAAAGAAAATCAACAGCTAAAAACTGATTTTGTGAAACTGATTAGTGGGCAATCTTACTCTGTACAGGCTGTACAAGAAAATCAAATTGAACTCATGCCGCTGCAATCGACAAAACCGGCGCGGCAAGTTGATAGTGTGATGAAAAAGGTTGTTTTGCAGCAAGCGAATCAATTGCACACAGAAAATAGCGAGTTGACTAAATCTCACATTGCAAAAGTGCTATCCGAGAAATTTGACATCCGATTTGAAACGGCGCGAGATTGGTTGAAAAAACTATGGTAATCAATGTGAGAACTTTCACTTCCTCATTCGGCAATATTTGGACATAAAATGGAAATTGTTAGACGCACTTGTCTTTGATTAATCAAAATTATTTTTTCTCAATTTATTCCAAAATACCTACCATCCAAATTTGTTAGCCCAACAATTGAATATACCTCCTTAACAAATATATTGAAAATACAGCTAAAAATGAATTGAATTCACGCACAAAACAATCTAATGACTACTAAAAAATCTCGTGTTAATATAGCAAATAACTCGCAGTCTAAACGCTTATATGAAAAATAATTTTTTCGATGTTGAGTGATTCTGCGAACGAAGTAGAAATGGATGTGAAATTTAATTCTCTTTATTTTCAATAAATTACAGCACATCTAAGCCCAATTAAAGCCCATAGTCATTTACACAAATGACGTATGAGCAAGGTGCGCTGTAATTTCAACCTCATCTCACGAGGATTTTATGACCGCACAGCACCGGAATATTTTAGATCAGTCTATCGACTGTTCAAGCGAATTTAAATCTGAATTTGAAGTGAGTTTTAAACTTTGTATAAGTTTTAATTTATCACAAAAATTGGAAAAGCGCAATTTGCACAATGACAATATCCCTGTATCAAATAATCGGGGTTGTCATGGCAACTAAACAATCCAACAGTTGCCGCGATATAACTATTGCGCTCAATTCAAAAATTGATCTGGTTTCTCTCCTAGAAAATCATGGTGTTGTACTCAAAAAGCGCGGCAATCTGTACGAAGCACGCTGTCCATTCCATTCTGAAAAAACTCCCTCTTTCAAAGTTTATCCTCAATCCCAACATTATCACTGTTTTGGTTGTGGCGCGCATGGCTATGCGTCTAGCTTTCTCAAAAAACATAAAAATATGTCAGGTATTGAGGCAATTCAACATCTTGCTGAATTAATTCACACGCCCATTGAAGAATCCACGGTCGCGAAATTGCGCTATGACATTGCACAAGCTGAAAAAACCAGTGAAATTCTCAAAATTGCTACAGATTTTTATGCAGATTCTCTTAATTCAGCGGACGCACCGGGACTCAATTATTTGAGTGAACAACGCAAATTCAGCTACGACGTTTGTAAAAAACAGCGGATCGGTGAGAGTGGATCAAACCGCTCGTTAGTTGAGTTTTTTAGAGAACAGCACAGCGATTACACACCTGACGATTTGATAGCGGCTGGCGTGGCAAGAGAGGGCAAAAATGGGCATGTTGTAGAAGACCACTTCAAAGGCAATCGGATTATTTTCCCAATCTACGACTCAGCAAAGCGGGTTGTGATGCTGAGTGGACGTGACATTACTGGCAAATCTAAAGCGAAATATCTGCATACCCCCCATCAGAAAAATGAAGTCCTGTACGGCATTCATGCCTTGCCAAAAAACTTTAAACAACTGATTGTTGTTGAAGGTAACTTTGACGCATTGCGTGGGATTGAACGTGGTTTGCCGGTTGTCGCGACGCTGGGCGGTAAAGCAAGCGATTGGCAAGTGCAAAGACTCTTGGAATTAAGCGGTTATGGAGATAAACCGATTTATCTGTGCGCGGATACTGATGATGCCGGCATGAAAGCCATGTTTGACACAATTAAATTGAGTTTCAAGCATTTGCATCACACCGGCGGACTGGTCAAGGTGGTTCAGTTGCCTTCAGATAGCGGTAAAAAAGTTGATCTTGATAGCTTTTTATTAACACACGGAATTGAAGAGTTCAATGGAGTGTTGGATGGGTCATTGTCTGGGTCTGAATTCTTCAAACGAGAGTTTCTCAAAAAGCATTCTGTTGACTACTTTGCAGACCAAACGCCTGAAGTGCAAGCCACTTTTGCCGCTAAATTGCGCACTGCATTAAAAGAAGTGCCCGAAGGTGAATTTAAGTCGAATCTGATAAATTTCTGCTTAGATAAGCCACAAAAACATGATGTTGCGTTGTCACAAGTGACTCATTCACCCGCTCATGCGTCCGAACCAAAAGTTGACGTGGTTTTTTGGCGAGAGTGGTTAAAGTCCGGTAAGCCCACATTATCCATTGATGAGTTAGAACTACTCAATTTTTTTCAGCAAAACGGCTTCGGTCGTCATTGGTTGAAAGACTCTACTGGTCAAGATATTCAATCTGTTTTCGTTAGAGTGAATAATCAAATTGTTAGCGAAGTTTCAGTTGAGCAAATGCGTGATTTTGTTTATGACTATACCCTTGGTCTAAATAACTCGATTACCAAATCTTTTAAGAAAGATAATCTGCAACGGCTGTTAGTCCGCCAAGTGGGCACCCATCTCTCTGAATTACGGCTAAAGTTTCTTAGATCACTCAACATCACTTTTCACAAAGATACTGAAAAATCAGCCTTTTTCTACTACAAAGACTGTTTTGTTGAAGTGACCGCGGACGGCATCACGACGCACGACTACTCAAAACTGCAAGGAGTGATTTGGAAACGACAAATTCTTAATCGTAATTTCAATAAGTTAAGTGATGCTGAAATCCAAAACGGCATATTCACGCAATTTCAGCGCAATATTTGCCGGGCACGCACCGCTGAGTTTGATGAGGAAGGTGATCACAGCAAACGCTTGAAATCGCTACAGTGTGCAATTGGCTACTTGCTTCACAGATTTAGAACAGGTACGCGCATCCCGGCGGTTATCTTCAACGATGAGCGGATCACAAACGAGCCCAAAGGACGCAGTGGCAAAGGCTTAACTTGCAAAGGAATTTCATACATGCGTTCAACTGTTGAAGTCGATGGGAAAAAGTTTGACCCAAGTTATCAACATAACTTTCAAAATGTTAGACGTGATACTAACATCATTCAATTTGACGACCTAGACAAAAAATTCGATATGGAAAGTCTGTTTTCTATTCTTTCCAACGGTATCACTATCAATATCAAAGGCGAATCGAATCCGATTGTCATTCCATTTGATGAATCACCAAAAATCATGATGACAACTAACTATGTCATTAGCGGTGACAGCGACAGCCATGCCGGGCGCAAGTGGGAAGTTGTGGCGAGTCCGTACTATGATGTTGATTTCACGCCCGAAATTGAATTTAAATTGCGACTGTTTGAAGAATTCGATACGACAGAATGGAGTCGATTCGACAATTACATGATGCTGTGCGTGAAAAAGTATCTACGACACGGCGTGTACAAGCACGTCAGTGAAAACTTGGAGATCAGAAAGTTAATTCAAGCCACTAACGCAGATTTTATTGATTTTGCGAATGATTTAGAACGCAACACTGAACATGACAAAGCTGAGATACTAAAGCAATTCAAAGAGATATACCCGGATTATGATCGTATTCAGCAACGGACATTTACCTCATGGCTGCACAAGTACGCGCTACACACCCAAGGAATCAGGTTAGATGAGCACAGGGCTAACGGTAAATACCTTTTTACTTTTGTAGAACTTGAGCAATTCGACAATAATTAGAATAAATACAAATAGATAAAATAAAGCGGGTACTGTTCATTCAGTATCCGCTTTTTTTATGGCTGTTTCAGATTAGATTATTTAATTATTTTTTAATACATCATTGTAGTAAATTCAAGTAGATACACAGTCTGTGCACTTGTGCACTGTTGTGCACTGACTGTGCACTGACTGTGCACTGACATTTTTCTTTTATTATTATATTGTTACACTTTAACAGTGCACAAGTGCACAAGAAAATCCAAAATAGGTCGGGGGGGGTATAAAAGCAAATAAATGTATAAAAATCTATTTAAAATCAATTTGTTAAAATGAAATTTGGCATGATTTATCGTTTCTCGATGTGTTGTATCAAATTGATTTATAAGATATTTATTTTGTACGCGCCATGCGTCTGTCACAATACAGAAAGAAAATTCAAACAAACCGTGGTGTGACAGATAGGAAAAAGACAAATACGACAAACTGCCCAAATATAAAAATAATATTGAATATATTCAATATGTTACGAGCCTCTAAAAACGGTCAATATCGCAACTAACTCATTGAATTATTAGACATTTATATACTAAAAATAGCTGCTAAACCTACCCCCCCCCACGTAACAAATAGCGATCCTTGTGCACTTGTGCACTATTGAGATGCAATCTATTGAAATATAAAATAAATGTTCAGTGCACAACTAAAAATCCTTGTGCACTGTTGTGCACTGAAGTGAGTTAATATCTTGAAAAATAATATAAATCCTTGTGCACTGTTGTGCACTGTCACGCGTTTTATACTCCAATAAAGACTAAGAATATTAGGCAACAATCCCGCTTTATCTTTGAGATAAATATGATGTAATAGATTGAAATTAATAGATAAGATGCAGATTTACATTGAGTTTACAAGTTTTATCGAGGTGATTGCGGTGGCAAGTAGGCGGGCGCGACGAGTGCGTGTGACCCGCGATCACGCCCAACATTATAAAAGATAATGTCATAGGTAACATTATGTATTTTCAGAATAAAATATTTTGGATGTTGCGACAGGGTAGATGACGCGAGATTGTGATGATGAGAGGTGTTGCGCAGTGACGATCTTGCTTGCAATAGCGAACCTTGTCAGTTGAGATATTCGCGTGATGAGTGGAGAATCGCTCTCGTATATTACCCACTCATCAATTGCAACTCTATGTAATCACAATAAAAGATAGTGTGCTACACGGGGAATAATAAGGAATTATCAATTTGCGCCATGAGAGATTGGGTCTGCTCTAACGCGGCTAAAATGTACAGGTAGTGCGTGCAGTCGTCATAATTGAGCACTCTCCCCTTTCTATCTTTTAGCCACTTTTGACAAACTTGATAGCCGCCGATATGGAATTCCCATACATTGGGCTTGACGTTATCGAAGTATTGAGTTTTGTTGATGTAAACCTTGCTGTCGTTATATTCAACTTTTTCAACGACATTGCTACCTTTGATTGGGAAGTAACAATCGCCTTCGATATGAGCATTCATTAAGTGAATACTGACCAGTTGTTCACCTAACTCACTGAGTTGCTTAAATAACTCCGTATCTTGAGTCAGTGGCAAGCGCGGAAAATCCATTTTCAGAAACTCTGCATAGCGGCTTCGATACGTGGGGCTGTGAAATACTGCATAAATATAGTAAAACACATCTAAGGCACTGATTGTTTTCTTAAATTCTCCTCTGCCTTCAGAGATAAATTGCAGTTGCAAGTGCGCTTCAAGTTCAGTGACGAATTCGTCTGAGAAATTGGGCTTGCGTGCCCCCCCTCTCTCGTATCCGTTCTCATTATCGTTGCTCAACTTGTCTCTGTCTGATGAATAAAGATATAGAGGGAATAGATAATTAATTTCTTTCAGTGACACGGCATGGCTTTCTGTAAGCAATTGAGTTACTAAAGCATGTTTGAACGTACCAACTTCTACTTTACGCGTTGTGAACAACCCCATATTCTCGCCTAACAACATGTGTTGCATCACCTCCGGTCTAGGCATACAAATGAAGCCGCGACTTTGACCAGTGTAGAAGGTAA
>Ga0316608_1001123_pt1 | contig 11064 bp, 4 predicted proteins | sample MIS2016152B_MG_FD_207673 | JGI IMG/M metagenome (GOLD analysis project Ga0316608, IMG submission 207673) | Microbial mat bacterial communities from Middle Island sinkhole, Lake Huron, Michigan, United States - MIS.2016.152B | ecosystem: Environmental > Aquatic > Freshwater > Lake > Sediment... | reverse complement strand
ACTACTAGCTGCATTTGATATACCTTGACCTACATCACTTGCTATTTGTTTAGTACCTTCCCAAGCGTTACTTAATCCATTAGATATAGATTTACCTATTCCAGATACACTTTTAAAGAAATCTGAGTTTAATAAACCATTAAACCATTCACCTAATTTACCGAATATATCACCAGTCTTTTTTAATAAACCATCTTCTTTTTTAGATATTAATTTACCATTTTTATCATACTTAGCATCTTTACCGAAAAAGAAATTATCAATACCTTTAGAAGTAGCATCTATATTTCTTTTAACATCTTTAAAGAAAGAATCATTATTACTGAAAAAACCTATTAGTTTATCTATTATACTAAATTCTTTTAAACCGCTATTTTTTTTGCCAACATTATTTAAACTATCTAAATAATTCTTACCTAATAGTTTAGTAGATTTAGCGTTAATAACATATTCATTATTAGATAATTTAGCAGGAATAGAATCTGAAGTTTCACTACCTTTACCCTTAACAATACCACCTGATGCTCTTTTAATAGGTGTTTCTTTTAATCTATCTTCTAATGCTGTTTTTGTATCATTTGATAAATTATCACTACTATTTAAAATAGCTTTAACGTCATCGGTTTTTAAACTACTAACAGCATCTTTATTTATAGAAGTATTTTTAAAAAATATACCATGTGTATCTGTTAATTTATCTGCTGATAATTGTTTCATAATAACATCTTTTCTAGCTATATCGGATTCTTTAATCACTTCATTGGTATCTGTAGCACTACTACCGAAGAAGTTAGTAATATATTTAAAAGGTGATTTAACTAAATCTAATAACATCCCACCAAAACTACTAACAACATTAACTAAGCTATCCCAAATCTTACCTGGTAATTTACTTATATTATCTACTATAGAATTAAATCCTTCTTTAATTTTTTCAGGTAGTTTAGTAACTGTATCTATTATAGAGAAAAAACTATCTTTAACATAATTAAATCCATTTTTTAGATTATCTACTACTTTATTAAAGAAACCTTTAACATTATTAACAGTATCAAAAACATATTCACCTATAGATTCTCCAATAGATTTAAAAAAGTTTATAGGTATATCTGTTAATGAAGTAAGAACACCTTTTTTAGCTTCTTTAAGTATTCTACCTTTATCAGTTTTAGAACCTTTGCTACCTAACCAGAAATCTACTGTAAATATATCTGATATTTTACCAAAACTACTATCATTATTTTTTTTATCTATTATAGGTTTATTTATTATAGATTTTTTATCTACTTCAGCATCTTTTTTGTTTTGTATCTTTTCAACAATAGACTCTTTATCTTTTTTAATCAAATTACCGTTTTTGTCTACTTTAGCTTCAGAACCTGCTATAAAACTCCAAGTAGCTTTACCTATATTAGCTATTTTATCTAAATTACCAGTAGCTGCTAATAATCCACCAACCACAGCACCTATAGTAGTACCAACTACAGGAACGGCACTACCTATAGCAGCTCCAGTAAGAGCACCACCAGCTACATCTAAACCAGTAGTAGTTACATCCTTAGCTATCCCTTTATCCATATATTTATCAGCAACCATACTACCCGCAACAGCAGCTGCACCTAACCCTAATTTTAGTTTAGAAGCTCCTACTAATACGCTACCCACTTTACTAACACCCTTACCAATTAAACTACCAACTCCTTTAGCCCCAGAAGCTACTGCACTACCAGCTCCTTTAAGTAAAGAACCAGCTTTAGATGCCATGAACCAAGTAATTAAAGAACCTACTCCGCTTATCAATAGAGGTAATCCCATCATAAATAAATCTAATAAGTTTTTACCACTACTTCTAATGGCTGCTAAATGTTTAACAGTATTTTCAGAATGAAATAACATTAATTTTTCTCTAGTCTCTTTAATTTTAGTTATAGCGTTATTTCGCATACCAACTAACGATTCTTTAATACTATCTTTTTTATTTTTTATTAACTCTGGTGTATTAGTTATAAATTTTTTAACAGAAGTATATTTTTCTTTACTCTCTTTTAATTTATCAGATACATTATCTTTCATATTAACTAAAGACTCTTTAATACTACCAGTTTTAGTTACTTTTTTTATCTCCGCTTCAGGACTTTTATTAGGTATAGTGTTTTTATTTGTATTATTTAAACTATCTAAATTACCACCTGTTACAAATACTTTAACTACATCAGTAATACCTGTTAACATTCCACCATCTATAGATATTTTTTTAACCATCTTACCATATTGTTCTCCAAATTTAATACCAAACATATCTCCTAAAAACCCACCAGCAGTTTTCATTAAACCTTTAGCAATTTTAGCTGATTGAGTAATACCTACAATAATCATTCCTAATATACTACCAATACCTTTAAAAACAAACTCAGTTAAAGGTTTTAGAGCTTCGGATACTCCTTCTAAAACATTCATAGTGCTAGTAACTACAGTAGATAACACACTACCTAAATCTTTAGCTATACCACCAAATATCTCAGCACTATCTTTTAGTAATGTACCCACACCTGTAGAAATATCTCCTATCAAATTACCTATACCTGTTAATAATTTACCACCTAATTTAGATAATCCTTCTACAATACCACCTACTTTACCTATCAATTTAAAAAAGCTTCTTACACCTTCTCCAATAGATTTAGTTACTTGTATTAATGGTTCTGTTACAACTTTAAACACACTACCAATAGAATCGGTAATAGCTTTAAATCCACCTTCAAATACACTCTTAATCATACCTAATGGATTTAAAATTAATCCTTCTAATACTCTACCTAAAGAACCGCCAGAAATTTTACCACCTCTAATATTAGAACCACCTTCACTACCAACATGTAAACCTTGTTTTAAAACATATATCATTGTATCTACACCATCTCTAATATCTGTTAATAAACCGTTAGTAGATTTTATTTCTTTACTACTTTCTTTCAGTTCATTATTTTTTTTATCACCTTCTTTATTTTCACTAGATGAATTATCTTTTTTAGCTTTATTATCATTAATATTTGTTAATGAATGTTCTCTAATATATTTTAATACATTATCTTTAATATCTTTAATACTTGTAGTAATTTCTGGTATAGGATTTTTAAAAACGTCTAATAAATCTGATAATGATTGTGTAGATTTATCTGAATTTTCACTTAAGTTTTTAATATCTCCAAAAGAATTATTTTGTGAAGCTACATCTATTTTAGCTGAATCAGTAATATTTTTTAATGTTTTTTGTTTATTTTTTTGAGACTCTTTATGTTCTTCAGAATAATTTAAATCTGTTAGCTTTTTACCTACACTGTCTTTATTTGTACTTTCTTCTCTATTTTTTCTATTATCATGTAATTTATCCATGAAAGAAGAAAATAATCCACCCTTTTTTATCTCTTCGCCATTATCACCAAAATATTTTTTTTGCTCACCCCAAGATTCTTTTTTGTCTTTATCTTTTGCTGTTTTATTGTGAACTTCTAATAATCTAGCTTGTTGAGATTCACTTAAATGTCCGCCTTCACCTTTTATTAAGTTAGATATCTTAATCTTATCGGTAACTGCTGAGAAAGCGTTAATAGGTATTTTGATAAAACCTTTTAGAACTGCCCACATTCCAGTTCTTAATTTATCTAGTGTGCTTTTAATAGGGTCTAACACATTCTCTTTCATCATATCTGTTAAAGTTTTACTAGAACTAGATAACATATTACCAATAGATTCATTAGCAACTTGTAGTGTGCTTTTAAAAGCATCTACGAATAAACCTTTACCTTCTTTGGCTAAATTAGTAATCTTAATACCAATAGAAGTACCTAACCCATCAAATGAAGTTATTAATGGTTCTAATACACCTTCTTTGAAGAAAGTTTTCATATCAGTCCATTGATTTTTCATTGTATCTAAGAAAGGATCTAGTAATTGAACTTTAAGAAAATCTGTAGCTGGTTTTAAATAATCACCTATAACCCCTTTACGTTTATCTGTACCATCACCGAATAAAAAAGTATTAAATGAGTTTTTAAATTTATCTAAAGCACCTTCTTTTTCATCATCGCCGAATAAGAAACCTTTTATAGGGTTTGCTATATTATCATCTAAGAAACCAGCAAATTTTCTTAATATACCTGGTTTATTTTCATCACCCATTAAGTAATTAGAAAATGGTTTAAATATAGTATCAGATAGTTTCTCTATTAAAAATTTAGAAGTACCTTTCTCACTCAAATTATCTAATAAGCCTTTTTTATTTTTAGTAACTTTACCTTTAGAATCTACTGAAGAAGTACCAAATAAAAACTTATATAAAAAACTACTAGAATCACCGAACATCCCACCAGTAGTAGCTTGTATACCTTCTTTATTATTAGTTTTAGTTTCTTTACCAAAAAAAACATCTTTATTTAATTTAGAACCTACTCTTTTTATTAAGTTTTGTTTATTAAAACCATTACCCATAAAGAATTCTTGAAAAGGCTTTATAAAAGTATTCTTGAACTTAGCTTTAAAATCATCATTAAATAAACCAGTTTTACTATTAGTGAAAAAATCTTTTATTGGTAGTAGAATAGTATTTTTTATATCTTCTTTAGCTTTAGTTAATACACCATCATCACCAACTAAAAAATCTTTTAAAGGACTAAGTATATCTTTTTTAATAGTATCTGTAGTATCTTTAAAGAAAGTAGAAATTTTATCCCCCAAACCTTTTAATAATCCACCTTCTTTGAACAAATGTTTATTAAAGAATTTAGCTAATTTCTCTGTATTATCTTTTAACACATTACCCAAAGACTTAACACCATTTTTGAAATTATTAAATATAAATTCAAACCCTAGAGATTTATATATCTTTTTAAAAGCACCTTCTGAAGTTTCTAAACCTTGTTCATCTTTTTCACCTACAACAAATTCTTTAACTTTAGTGTATTTATCTTTAATTTTTTCTTTAGCTTTAGTTAATATACCATCATCACCTAATAATGTCTTACCTCCCATAATACCTTTATATAAGTCATCTACTAGATATTTTTTTACACCAGAAAACATTTTAGATATATTAGGTACTAACGTTTGAGTAAAATAATCTTGTAAAGGTTTAAAGGTTTCTTTAAATACCTCTGAAAATTTATCTATTTTATCTTTAATACCATCTTTCAGTGTTTGAAAAAAAGATTTTTTTGGTTCTACGAAAGTATCATCACCGAATATGATTTTAGAAAATTTATCTGAAGTAGTATCTAAGAAACCGTTAAGTTTAGTAAATAAATAACTACCATCTATTAATTTTCTCATTTTATCAAAAAAAGAATCATTAGCTGGTGGATTACCACCAGCTCCATTAAAATTATCTACTTCTGTATTATTGTTATTATTTGAAGTTTTTAATTTATCTACATCTAATAATGTATTATCACCGCTAGTTAAAGTTTTTAAGTTCTCTAAACCTATTGTTTTATTTTGTGATATGTGTCTATCTTTATTAGCATTTATGTTATAAAGTTTATTCATAGCACTACCTAAAGTCTCTTGTCTAGCTTCAGAATTTTGCTCTAATTCTCTAACAGCATTAAATTTATCAAATCCACCAAGTCCATTAAAATGAGTTTTTATAGCTTTAAATAATTCAATATCTTTAGAGTCTGTAAGAATACCTTCATCTACTACTTTATTAGAATTTATGTCAAATACACCACCGTGAGCTTTCATAGTTTTATTAACTATATCACCTATTCTAATATCTAAAGCTTTTTTCTGTTTATTCTTTTCTTCGTCAGTAGCACCAGTAAATGTTTGTGTATCTAATATACTTTTAGTCATTGAACTCTGAGATAAAGCATCATAATCAGTATTCTTATTAACTTCATCCATCATGGTGCGTTTTATTTCACTTCTAGTCTCAAATTTACCAGTATTAGGATTCCAGTGTTTACCTTTCTCTTCAAAATCTTCTTTTTTTAAAGCCGATAGCATTTCACTTAATAAATGAGGTATTACTACAACTAATGCATCTTTAGATTCAGCATCCCAAGGAACTGTTCTAATATCAGTTTTCATATTCACTCTTTTATCCGCTTCTACATAATCTACATTTAAAAACTTAAATAATGAACTAACACCTTCACCTAACATAGATTCACCAAAATCTTTACCAGCAAGACTTCTTAATGCAAATAAAGGCATAGCACCTATAGCTTTATTTAAAGACTGCATTCTTTTACCAAATTTACTATTAGTAATTGGAGAGAACATAGCTTTAACAGCTTCTTCAACAGGGTCCATCATAGAACCCATCATTCCAGCCATACTTAACATACTATATGTAGAACTATTTTTAGCTTTTTTACCTAAGTAATTAAAATAGCTCTTCATATTAAAATTACTAGCAGTTAATACTTCATAGTAATTTTGAGCGTTAGGTCCTTTAAATATATCTGGTGAAGCTGATACCATTCTTAAAGCAACCATCTCATTCTTCAATAAACCCATACTCTCATTCATTTCACCCAAGAAACCTAATGAGGAAGCATAATATTTACCAGCTTCAGATATCTGACTTCTAGTTAGTTCTGTTTGTAGTTTAGATAGTTCATAAGTTAAACTAGATAATCTAGATAATTCACTAGTAATACTTTTAGCAGCTCTTGTACTAGTAGCTACTTGCATTACTCCAGTTTCATATATAGCGTTAGTATTTTCATATGTAGCATCAGTAGAATCATCCATACTAGACTCTAAACTTTCAGTACTAAAATCAAAGTCCATATTAAAATCACCACCAAATGCTTCAAAAGCACTAGCAGTTCTTTCTTTTTCACTTCTAAAATAATTACCAGTCATAGCAGCTTTAGAAGCTCTACCGTACATCTTTTTAATAGGTCCTACTATCTCAGAATTCATATCTGAAGATGTGTCGTTTAACATATCTTTAACAGAATCTTTAAATAGAGTTTTAAATTGTTTAGGGTTAGCTACCATTTTACTTAGCTGTCCTAAATCTTTAAATTTATCCTCTATAATAGCTGGGATAGCGTAACCAATAGACTTACCAACATTTTTTAGATAAGACATATCAATCTCTTATTGTTAACATATATTATAGAGTTTTAATGAAAAAAATAAAAATAGTAAGAGTATCTGAACTCTTACTATTTCGGTAGCTTTAAATAATTATTACTTGTTTAGCTAATTTCTCAATAATACTTATTCCTATTTCATTTATATTATTTATATCTAACAAACTTATTAGATAATTTAATTGTCTTAATCCAAAATCATCTAAGATTAAACAACCGTTCATATCTTTACATCTTCCAATATTGTCAAGTATATCTTTTTTATTTAACATATAATATGATGTAGATAGCATCATATCAATATTAAAAGTTTTTTTACTATTATTAATAGTATAAGGTAAATAATGATACATATATATTATTAATAAATCATAAATGTATATTCTTTTACAATTTCATCTATTTCTAATAGACCGTCTAAAAAGATATCTAAAGTGTCTGAATGATTTGTATCGCGATGTTCATCAGGGATATTCATAGTATATCTACCACCATATGACATATAAATTTCTTTAGTGTTATCTACATTTATATTATTATAAATTGGGTCTAAAGACACTTTTAAATAATCTAAATATTTTTTTAATAAACTTTCATTTAAATATATTATAATTTTATCTAAAGATATAAATACACCTAATTTATGATTAATATCATAAATCATACTAGACAAAATATCTTTAAAACTTAATTCTTCTTTTAAGTTCACATATTCATATAAAGTAAAAATTTTATCTTGCGGAATATTTAACATTTATACTCCTTGAGATTTAGATTTAATGTATTCTTCTAAACCAAGAATAAGATAATCTAAACTATCGTCTGTAACTTCTGTAATTTCTTTTTTACTATTAATAGTTTCGATACGTTCAACTTCTCTGGTATCATCTAAATAGAAATAAGCTCTTAAAGATTCTGATTCTAATTTATTTTGATAAGTAAGTTTAACTCCACCTTCACTATAGATAAAACTATCTTGCCCATCTTTCTTAGTTTTAGTAGTAGCAGATTTTCTATAATTAGGAGCTAATACATGCTTTTCAAATGTAGAGCCAAAGAAATCTACTTTATCATACTTACTAAATACTTCATCTAAGAAGAAATCTTCAAAAGAACTTAGTAATAATTCTGATAAGTCGCTATTAATAGCAGTAGCAATAATTTCACCATCTTCTGTTTGACTTTCAATTACAATTTCATTTTCTTCTGTATATTTTTCAAATAATTTAGCTAATACTTCTAATCTATCTTTACCTGTAATATGATTAACTTCTACAGGTTTTTCTACTACTCGTTCTACTTTAGGTTTAACAAAATACCCTACTCTCCTAGGAATAGAACTAGCTGGTTTTACTACAGATTTAACTTCTGGTTCATTTTCTTCCACTTCAACTACATCTTCTTTTTTAATAGTTCTTGTTCTTTTAGTAGTATTATCAGAATGTGATACTGTATCTAAAATTTCATCTTCCTCTTCTTGAGTAATTTCTTCTTCAACTACTTCAATTTCATTAATAATTTCTTCTTGTTGAGGTTTATTTGTTCTGAATCTATTAGGTCTAATTGTCGTTTCTGTCATTTTTATTTTTCCTTAATTAAATAGTATAATATTCATAGAAATATTTTAGATATAAATTAGCATATAAATATGCCGAACAAAAATCGTCTTTATTAATATTTTCATTCCAATAAATTTTTAATATGAAATTTTTATTAAAATTACTATCAGATTTTAATGAAAACCCTAGTTTTCTAAGAGTATTTATAGCCTGAACTACTGTTAATTTATTCCTAATCCGACTAAAATTATATCCAACAAATTCTTGTGATGTATGTTCTATTGTCCATTTAATATCTTTTATAATATAGCCGATATGAATTTCTGCATTATTATTAGCTATATTCAATCTTCTATTAATTATTTTATTATTAGCTGATAATTTTCTAGCAGCTTCTGCTGTAAATTCACACATATTCATTTCTCCTTAGATTTAAGTTTAATACACTAAAATAATATATATTTAAAATAAATGTTAAAATCAAGACAAGTTTAAACTTCAAAATATATACGTAAACTAATTATATAATCAAGACATGATAAAAAATATTCTTACTAATAGAATCTATAAAGATTTAAAGATTAATCTATCTGGTAAAGAAGTTAATAAGAATACAGCTTTTTTATTACTTAATGGAGATATTACTTCTAGTATTAATATTATGAATTCTGACTTACTAGAGAGAAGATATGTTAAAGATTTATTATTTACTAACAAGTATATAAATAATATTATTAAGAATCATACTATAGAAGATTATGATACTATTTATAATCAATATACAACTAATCTAAAATCTATTATTTTTCATAAAAATACTAGTTCTTTAAAAACTAATATTAATAATTTATATATTCCTTTAGCTACTGAAATAGATTTGTTTAAAAATAAGAAAATTATTATTCCTAACAAACAAACTAAACAATTAGTTTTTAATAGTATATTAACAGAAAGTTTAAATCTTTTACCTAAAACATTTAATAAGGTTAATTTTATTATAGATATTAATACATTAACTAAAGACTACGATGAAAAGTTAAACGGAGATTCTTTTGCTATATTATTATTAAATTTCATACAGCAAGAGTTATTATTAAAAGAAGCATATAGTAAATATGAATATATTAATTTTATTATTAAAGACTTAAATACTCTAGCCGGGTATATATTTACTATAGATAAAGATTTTAAGAGAAATAAATACTTAGAATTATTAAAAGTAGCTAAACATATTAATGACTCACATCATTTACCTAAAGACACTGTTTTGGATGTAGTACCTAAAGATTCTAAAGTTTTATATAGTTTTATAGATAAAGATGCTACAGAAATACCTGTAGGTAGTAATATATTCTTAGATAAAGAATCTGCTATATTAAATTATATAGAAACTACATTAGATGTTTCTTTAGACTACCATAAAACAGAAGGTAAATATCTTACTAATACTCCTAGAAAAGAAATCTTAAATAGATTTGATACTAAATCTAAATTATTAGTAAAATTAAATGTTACTAAAGACATTCTAATGAAATATCCCTCTTTATTAACTACAGATATTCAAAACGGTATATTACAGAAAGCTATACAAGATTTTGAAAAAGTTAATGACTATTTTCATGATGCTCAATTAAATGGTCATAAGTCTTTATTGTTTCAAGCTAATGATTTTACTATTGAAATAGAATCTAAAACTGATACTATCGTAGAAGACGTTATTAGTTTTATTAAGAAGAAATTAAGTATTAATGAAAAAGTAATATCTTTAAATAGTGAAGAAGAAAATATATTAAATGGTATTTATTTTAAGGTCTTAGCTATTAAAGATGAGCTAATAAATAATAACGAAAGTATTAAAGAGAAGGATTTATTAAAACTAATTAAAGAACAATTAGAATCTAATGAAGAAATAAAAAATAGGTTAAACGATTTATCTGCTTCTAGAATTATTTCTCTACAACAAATAGAAAGAAATAAACTAATATTAGATTTACACGATAGACAATCTAAAGCTACAGTTACTATCTATGGAAAAGAAACTCCTCTAGTAGATAAATTTAAAGAGATTCAAGAGAAAGTATTAATACCTAAGAAATATAACTACACTACTCTAAATGAAGAAATGGAATATAGTACATCTAACTCTTTTAGAACAGCTTACAATAAAGTGATGTTTGAGAAAGACTTGTTTAATATATTTACTTCATTTACAGATTCTGACGATATTCCTATTTTCGTAGACCATATAGATATAGAAGATTTTTCTAGTCCTAAAAAAAGAGTAGATATGTTAACAGTGAGATTTATTATGCCTAACGGTAGACCTCAAACTATGAAAATGCAGATACCTAAAATATCTAATGATGGGTATATGTTTTTAAATGGTAATAAAAAATTAA
>Ga0316608_1001122_pt1 | contig 11066 bp, 6 predicted proteins | sample MIS2016152B_MG_FD_207673 | JGI IMG/M metagenome (GOLD analysis project Ga0316608, IMG submission 207673) | Microbial mat bacterial communities from Middle Island sinkhole, Lake Huron, Michigan, United States - MIS.2016.152B | ecosystem: Environmental > Aquatic > Freshwater > Lake > Sediment... | reverse complement strand
GCCATAAAGCATAAAATTGTAGAAGTGTAAAAAACAGTTATACCATTGATTAAAATTGAAGAAATTACTCACCTGAAAAATGGTTCTGCATTTGAACACAACACTTTTGTTTTTCAAATAAAATTCATATATTTAAACTCTATTTGGTATTAGAATATATTATTGAATATCAAATTTATAAATTTGTGATTGTGATAAATTCTTTATGTTTAATTTAAAATTTTTTGAAAATGAAATTTGAATATGCAAGCCTTGAATGGTTATGGGACGCTGGCTCATTAAGAGTTAACCTACCCAATGGCAAGGAAGATACCTCTGCCGGTAGCTACCCCGAAGTTGTTAAAATATTGACAAAATTGGGTTCTGAAGGTTGGGAAGTGGTAGCCAGTGCCGCTCAAGCCAATTGGATTTATTGGACTTTAAAAAGACAAATAGCGTGAGGTTTTCCAAAATCTCAATATTAGTCTTACGATGATTGAAGTAGAAATATTATTGTGAATGAGATTATAATGGATTACATCTCAATAAAAAACAATTGCAGATAGGACGATTGATATGCAAAATTGTTTCAATAAAGCATATCAATCGACTTTAAGTTATAAAATTATCTACTTCTAAATACCAAGTAATTCTTCTATGTTATCTGAAGGATACATTAACAACGAATCAATTCTTTTCTTTATTAAATCTGTAAACAGGTTCTTAGCTTCGCAAAATGATTTTTTCAGTACTTCATGGGAAGATTTCTTCCATTTAATCTTAAACCTGAATTTTCAATTATTCCTTTAGAGGATTGAAATATATCGTTTCAATTCACCACTAATAAATTTAGTTTTCATTTGTATAACTTATACCCTAATTAATTTGGAAGGTGTCATAAAATAAATTATTTATGCATTCCAAATTCTTTCTATTCATGGATCGCGATGAAAAAGAAAGAATATAAATGATCTATGATTATGAGACAATTATGATACAATGGGCTACGAAACATTGTATAATTAACCCCGTGTATTATAAATTTTAAAAAAATGAAAAAAATTTCTAAGTACAGTTACCTATTGTATATGGTTTCTTGGCTAATTTTAATGCAGGTGGCCTGTACCAGTAAAAAAAAAATATCCTATATTGATGTCCTGAATAAAATGAAGGATTTAAGATCTCTTGCTTTCCTTCCTGAAAAAGGTGAAAATTGTGCTCAGTGGAGTAGTTGGGACAGGCAAAGTAAATATAATGAGAAAACAGGAAAATACGAAAATTGGGGAGCAAATGGTGATGGCTCAGGAAATTATATACGCAAAGAAGGCAAATCGATTGTAATGGCCGAAATGGAGGGTCCAGGAGCAATTGTCAGGATTTGGTCAGCACAACCTGAAAAAGGACATGTAAAGATTTATATTGATGGACAAACTACCCCCGTTGTCGATTTGCCATTTCATCAGTACTTCGATCACTCGGTATTTCCTTTTAATAAGGAAGGCATTTCTTATAAGGTTGCAGAAGGTTATGACTGTTATTTGCCCATAACCTATAATAAAAGTTGTAAAGTAGTAGCAGATAGCGCTTGGGGGCTGTACTATCATATTAATTATGTTTCTTTTTCTAAAGATTATCAAGTAGAACCATTCAAAATGAGTTTTAGCGAGGAACAAACAAAAACCCTTGAAGAAATAAATACATTTTTTACCAAACAACAAGGAATCATGCCTTATAGCATCAGCAATAAGGATGAAACAATTAAAGGCGATATAGAGATCGAGCCAGGAAAAACAATTGAATTAGGGGCAATTAAGGGAAGCAGAGCCATTAAATCATTTAAAGTATTTCCCCATTTTATGAATAGATTCGATGCCACTATTGGACTAAGAAAAATGATCCTTGAAATGGATTGGGATGAACTTGGAAATCCCGAAGTTTGGTCGCCATTAGGTGATTTCTTTGGAACCACTCCCGCAGTTAATCCTTATCATACATTACCATTAGGAATGACCGACTCACTCATGTATTCATATTGGTATATGCCCTTTTCGAAAAGTGCAACAATAAAAATTACCAATAGTGGTAATAAAAAATACAGTTTTAGCTATGAAATTATTCACGAACCAATTGAAAAAACTGAAAAATTTGGACAATTTCATGCTAAATGGCATGGAGATTTAGAGCAAGTTTCAGATGACCGCTGGCCAGACTGGGAACTGTTAAAAACAACCGGTTCAGGAAGATTTGTAGGGGTAATGCTCCATGTTATGAATCCCAAAGGAGAAGATTGCCAACAATATGCCAAAGATGGCTATCCTTGGTGGGGAGAAGGTGATGAGAAGTTTTTTGTTGATGGAGAAAAAATGCCAAGCACTTTTGGTACTGGCAGCGAAGACTATTTTGGATATGCATGGGGTAATCCGTCCTTTTTTCAAAAACCTTATCATAGCCAGTCTATGACTATGTCAAATATAGGTCATCAAACACTCAGCAGGATGCATATAACAGATAATATTCCTTTTCAAAATTCTTTTGATGCCTATATTGAAAAATATTACCCAAACGCTTGTGGTACCCTATATAATACTGTTGTTTATTGGTATCTATCATCAAATGGAAAAGATCTTTATAAACCTGTTAATGTAAACATTGATCATTTTACAATTCCACCAGATATTCATGCCGAAAATAATTATTGCATACAGGGTGATATTATTGAAGTATCTATAGCAAAAAGTGAGGATATCGTTTACTATACTTTGGATAACACTATACCTGATAGTTTATCTCTTGTTTTTAAAGATAAATTAAAAATCTCAAAAGAGTGTACTATTACTTGCAAAGCTTACAATCCTTTGTCGAAAGTATGGAGTTTGCCCTCAAAAGTGGAATTAAAAATGTCAACATGGCAAGATGCTGTAAAAGACTTAAAAGATTTACAACCAGGTTTGGTATATTCCTATTACGAAAAGGATATTTCATGGACTAAAATATTAGATTATAGCACTATGGAACCTGCAATCACGGGCGTAGCAGATACGATAGGGCTTAATATGAAACATCGTGAAGACAATTTTGGTGTACGGTTTAAGGGATATATTAGCATTCCGGAAGACGGTGTTTATACTTTTTTTCTAAATTCTGATGATGGAAGCAAATTGTATATTCGTGATCTATTGGTTATTGATAATGACAAAAATCACGGTTTTATTGAAAAATCTGGAAGAGCAGCCTTAAAAAAAGGATATCATTCCATCATTATTGATTATTACGAAAGCTGTTTATATCAAGGAATTACTTTTAGTGTAGCAAGTCCAACAATTAAAAAACAAAATGTACCAGCTACGATGTTGTTTCACACAAAGGATAAATAGATATATCTTGTTTTCATGATGATTGGTTGAAGGGTTTGGCATGCATATTCTTTGCATACTCTGCTGGAGTTATGTCAAACTTTCATGATCGACCATGCACTTTTTTTGCATATTCTGCCGGTGATATGCCAAATTCCCTCTTAAATATTCGTTGAAAAGAAATGGCATTTTCAAAACCTACTCTCTGAATAAGTTCTTTTAAAGGAAGTTTTTCTTTATCAAGAATTTGCTTAGCTCTTTTTAAGCGAATATTTTTAATAAAACCAGCTACCGACAGATTCGTTAAATATTTTAATTTTCCGTACAATTGACTATAGCTCATTGACATTTCTTTTACAAAAGATTCCAGATGAAATTCTATATTGGAAATATTTTCTTCAATAGTCTTAATACATTGTGCAATAAACTTTTCATCAGCAGTGGCGAATTCATAGTCGCTTGGTTCTGAGGTGATGATACGCGAAAATGCTTTACGTAATGTTTCTCTGTTTTCGATCTGGTTTTTTACTGCAGCCTGGAGCAAATCAGCCATAATGGGTTTGGTTAAATACTCATCGGCACCGGCTTCTAACCCTGCAATAATGCTGGGCACACCAGCTTGTGCGGTAAGTAGAATAACAGGGATATGGCTTGTAGCAATATTTGATTTTATTGATTTACAAAGTTCAAGTCCATCTGAACCCGGCATATTGATATCTGATATAATGATGTCGGGTATGAGATCTTTCGCTTTATTTAAACCTTCAATGCCATTTTCAGCTTCGATGATCAAATATTTTTTTTGCAAAACTTGTTTGATCATTTGGCGAATCTCAAATACATCATCCACAACAAGCACTAATCCTAAGGATTCTGTTTCTGAGTGATCCAGAGTTGGGGAAGAAGAGCTTATTTGAATCAGTTCCGATAAATTGGCAAGGGTTTGCACACGGAACAATGCCTCTGTTTTATCTATAGGTTTTTTAATATAATCAGAAGCTCCTGCATCAAATGCTAATTGTATGTGCGAATTTCCACTTCGAGATGTTACCATTGCTACTGGAATCTTAAAAAGCTCTGGTATGGATTTTATTTGTTTCAAAGCTTCGAGTCCATCAAGTTGTGGCATTTCCCAATCGAGAAGGATAATATCTGGCAATATTATTTTGGCTGCATCCACGGCATCTTTTCCATTACCGACAGCAAACATCAAAAATGTTTTGCCCCAGAATGATAAACTATTTTTAATCACATCAATGCTATATTTATCATCATCCGCTACAAGGATTTTTAGCTCATTCTCCAATGAAGCGACATCACTTTCGGCTATCAATTCTGATGAACCATTTTCGTGAATTAAATAAATATCATATAGTTTATTTGTATTTTCATCGATTGTAGCATCGGTAGTTGCTAACTTTTCATTTTGAATATTTTCATCAATTCGGGCAAAAGGCAATGTAAAATAAAAGTTAGTGCCTTTTCCTACTTCAGATGTAATCCAAATTGCACCACCGTGCGCTTCTACTACCATTTTGCAAAAAGTCATTCCAAGTCCTGTTGAGCGCACGCCACCCGATTTTTTTGCTTCCACTTGACCAAATTTTTCAAATACCAAATGAATTTTATCTGCTGGTATTCCTTGTCCCGTATCTGAAACACTTATCAAACATGATGGCATTTGAAATTTGAATTGTTTTTTTATTGAATCTGGAATTAACTCATTTTTCGTGTAGTCGTCTTCATTGAATAAAATTGCTTCCTGATTTATAGAAATACTTCCTCCCGAAGGTGTATATTTTATTGCATTGGTGAGCATATTTACAAATACCCGAACAGTAACTTCTGCATCTGTATGTATGATTGTTTGCGGCAAAATGTTTAAATTCAAAATTTGTTTCTTTTGTTTTATTAGCAGAGAAACTTGGCGGTTAGCTTCATCTGCAAGTTCATAGAGAGAAGCTTCTTTTAAATTAAGTTTAACGTTGGTGTTTTCAAATTTCTGAACATCCAAAATGTTCAACACAAGATTGAGCATTTGGTTCCCTGCGGAATTTACCATTTGCATCATTTCATCTTCCGGGTTCATCGAAGAAAGCCCGATGATCGCATTCAAAGGGTTTTTTAAATCATGTACAATCATGCCTGTCATGGCTTCTTTGAAGTTGTCTAATTCAAGAAGTTTTTCTTTTTGTGCGTTTACGGTTTTGTAGGCATTTGCATTGTCAATAGCAATGGTAATATAAGATGCAAGTGATTGTAAATGAACTAAATCTTTGTTTGTGTAAGCATTTTTTATAAAACTATTTACAACGATGATTCCGAGTTTTCTTTCGTTTGTTGAAAGTGGTAGATGTATAATAGAGTGAGGTCGTTTGTTTGTAGAAACATTCGGAAGCGCCGAAATATACTGAGAATGCTCTGTTTCCAAATCATTCACAAATACAACTTTTTGATTGTTGAAACACCATGCAGTTAAACTATTTTCAGAATCTAACTTTTTTGTAAAATTTTCAATTTTTTGTCCTTCTTCAATGAAACCAATGTATTCGATTTCGTTTTTGTCTTCTTTATAAAGCCCTATTCCAAAAGCGTCTGTGGGCATGATGGAACAAATGTAACCATAAACAATTTCATTGATAGATTCGAGGTCAAAAGTGGAAGTTACACGCTGACCAAATTCACTGATTACTTGAGAAATTTTAAATGATTTTTCTATTTCATCATTTTTTTTATTTAGCTCATCATTTTTCTGATTAAGTTCTTCGTTTGACATTTTTAACGCATCCGATTGTGCCGTAAGTTCTTCATTGGTAGCTTCGAGTTCTTCTGACTGTTGTTGAATTTCTTCTTTTTGTTGCATTACTTCATGTGTGCGCTCAGCTACTTTGCGTTCAAGTTCCTGGTTTTTCTTTTTTATTTCGTAGGTTTTGTATTTGTAATATGCAATTGCTGAAAAAACTATTACAAGTATTACAAGAATACGAAACCACCATGTTTGCCAGAAGGGTGGGGTAATACGAATAATGAGTGAAGTCGAATTATCGCACCAAACACCATCAGAATTTGTTGATTTTACTTTTAAAATATATTCGCCGGGCAAGAGATTAGTGTAATTCAGTGTTCTGTTTTCAGCATCAGTTTCTATCCAGTTTTTATTTACTCCTTCAAGCAAGTATGAGTATTTAATATTCTTCGCAGCAGTAAAATCTAAAGCAGTAAACTCTAAAGAAAAAACATTTTCGTTATAACTCAATACTAATTTATCTGAGTATGTGATTGATTTGGTTATAAATACTTTACCATCGTATTCTTTGTTCGGTTCAACTTCTTTGTTATAAATTTTAAGGGATGTGAAAATTATCTTGGGAATGTACTTTGAAAGTTTTATAGAATCCGGATAAAAATGATTTATACCATTGCTACCTCCGAAATAAATTTTACCAGATCTCCCTTTGTGAAACGAACCTGCAGTAAACTGATTTCCCTGTAAACCATCCTCTGTTGTAAAAGTATATGTTTTGTGTGTTTCAGGGTTGAATTTTATGATTCCATCAGTGGAACTCATCCACAGATTTCCCGAATTATCGTCAAAAACTGCAAAAATATTATCACTAGGAAAACCGTTTCCCTTGTTGTAAGATACAAATCGGCATCCTTTTTCTATAAATAAATTCAAGCCACCTCCTTCGGTTGCTATCCATATTCTTCCTTTACCATCTTGCGTTATCTGTTTTATACTATTAATTGAAATTGTTGTAGTATCTTTGGGATTGTTTGTATAAATTACAGATTTTGTTCTATCTTTATTAAAACATGTTAAGCCATTGGCACAGGCAAGCCATAATCTATTTTGATTATCTTCGAAAATATTCCAAATCCAGCCGGGAGCTATTTTTAATGGACTATTATCTCCGGAAGTATAGTGTTTAAAGCTTCCCATAGGATGTAGCTTATCCGGTTTAATGTACTGATCTAATCCGGCATAAGAACCCAACCAAAAGTCGCCATTGTGTCCTTTGAAAATATCAAGGGAAAACCAAGCAGCAAAACTCAAGGAATCAGAATTATTTGGTTTAAATTCATATATACGTTCAAGCTTTTGTGTTTTATAATCAAAAGAAAATCGTTTAATAGGTGTAGATCCCACAAAAAAATCGTTTTCCGAAATTTGTTCTATGTCTTGTATTGATGAAAAACCAGAAAAATCGGGTGTAGAGTTGTCGTAAAAACGAAATACCTTATCGTTTGCAAAATCCAAAATATTTAATCCACTTTGTTCCACTCCTACCCAAAGCCATTGTCTATTGTCTTCAAAAATGCCCCATACATTATTTGCCGACAAACTGTTAATATTTCCGGGAATATTTTTTAGAATCGGAAATTTTGCTTTGGTTAATGAAAAATATTCTATTCCACTACCATTTGTTGTCAACCAATAATTCGATGATAAGTCAATAAATATAGAGTTACTTAAGCCAAACAAATCCGGAGTAGGTGAAAAAGGGTTAGTAGGATTATGTTTAAATTCAATAAAATTTTTTTTATTATAGTCGTATAAGCAAAAAACACTGTTTGAGAAAATTAGCCACATATCATTGTTCTTATCTTTCAATATATTTGCTCTATTTGATTGTATTCCTATATTATTTATTGGGTTTAATGTAATGTTTGTTTTTTGATTGGTAATCAAATTGTATTTTATTATTCCATAATTATCGGTACTTAGCCATACATTATTGTCTTTATCAACAACTGCACTTTTTATTAAAAAATCTTCTACACTTTGAGGTTTCTTGCCTTCAAAAATGTCGATATATTCAAATTTATAGGTTGATTTATTTTTATATCGAAGTACAAACAAGCCATTATTGGTAACATAAATATTTCCATAATTATCTTCTACGATACAGGCAGGTTTTGATGGAAGGATAATATCATTTTTCAAATTAGTGGAAAATGCTTTTGATTTTAATTTGTTCCCTTCTAATTTTACACAAAAAAAACAATTTGAAATTGATGTAAACCACATTGAGCCATCTTTGTCTTGAAGGCAAAATCTCATCCCTTCATTGGAAGAATAAGTAACTCCTGATGTTTTGTGATTTAATACTGATATTAACGTATCTAATCTCGTATCAAATGTAATGTACTCTCCTTTATGTAGATTCCAAACCCATAATCTATCGTTTCTGTCAAAAAAAATATCTGCAATCTCAAATGGCTTACTTATCGTTTTTGAGTTGAAATATTTATTCATATCAACAAAGATTTCCTGCTCAGGAAAAAATTTGATTATTTTTAATGAAGTTGCAATCCATATTATACCTTCTTTATCAATACGTATTGACCTAATTCCGTTAGAAGGAAGACTGTTACTATCATTTCGATTGTATTGATATATTTTCATTTTTATTCCATCAAAACGCACCAATCCATTGCTCGTTCCAATCCAGATTAACCCTTTTTTATCCTGACAGATTGCAGTTGCTATATTTGATGGTAAACCATTAGCAGTATTTAATTTGTGGAATTTGATATCGTAATAGTTTGTAATATTTTGAGCGCTTAGGTTACAAATGTTCACAAATGTTACAAAAATCAAAGAAAATAAAATAATTATACTTTTATATTTTGCCATAATTTTTGTATTTGTAGCATTAATAATTACAAATTTATAAAAAAAAATACTATTAACAAAGAATTCTGATTTATTTTTTAGAAAAAAAGAGAGTGTTTACTAATTCTACTTTAGTAGATTAAAATAATTAAAAATTAAATTGCAGATAATCTTCATTTTATTTACTATATCGACGTAAAATAAATGAAATAAGATAACCCAAAGTAACATATAAAGTATAGGGACTGATGAAAAAGAAATCCACACAGCCGTCTTACAACGGATTAAAAGGTATATACTTGAATATCAGAAAATATACAAGACAAAAACAAGATCATTGTTAGAGCAGGCAGGTCAATTTTTGAATGGATTGTTGCAATCTGACAAAAGCAACATAGAGAGAATATGCAAGAATGTTGCAAAATCCGATTATAATCGGATACAACAATTTATATGTGATTCACCAAGGGATGCCGAGCCTGTAAAGAATAAAGCAGCATTGGAAAAGTCTGCATGTCGAAATTTTGTCTCGACTACAAAACTATTTTGTCATTTATTTAGTTAATGATTGCACATAGTTTAGGTTATTGAGCTGTGTCGAAATATTGATTTTCTGTTACTTCTAATGTTATTTAATTGCCCTCATAAGTGTAGTTACTTAACATTTCTCTATTTTTATTTTTTACTCCATAAACACAATCGTCATCTTCAATGCAAATATAGTCAAACTTTTTAAATAATTTATCCACCTCTTCATCAAAATATGGAAAACCTTTGTTATCACAAAATAATTGAAACTGATCATCATCGTTAAACAGTTTAAATTGGTCTTTATTTAGTTTTATTTCAGTAAAGCTCATTGTAAGATATTTTGTGTAATTTTATCCTAGCTAACATAAATTTTATTTATTGATTTTCAATCCTTTAAAATTTACCCCGTTAGCCGAGAAAATCAACAAATCAGCTTTCGAAGGGGAATTACATCTAACGGACGCATATATGAAATATTTGGCATTTCGAAGCGTTTCACTGTCAAGTTACAAGTGCACTTGATACGAACTGAAACGCTCAATAACCCACTGACTGCCAAATGTTCTATATACGATGTTGTGCGTTCGTGCTTTGTTTTTATTATTCAACAAACTATATTGATTTTATAGCACTTTAATTTACAATTTCCCTCCTAATGTCATGTTTCCAGGTGATTTGCCATCCACAGAAAAATATAATAATTTACTTTCATGGGCATTTAATTCAATAGTAATTATTGATTGAATTCCCAAATTTTTTGCTCCATTAAAACTCCAATCAAAACAGGTTGATGATGTAACGCCTATAAGTTGCTGAACTGAAAAATCTGAACTTTTCTTTTCTTCATTTCTATTGACAAAAAGGACAGCATAACTTTTCTCTGCAGGATATTCACGAACCAATACATCAAACTTTTCGTTTTTATTGATAAAGGGGAGAGTCGAGGTAAGTTTTGTAGAAGAGGGTTCAATGAATCTGAAAAGATCAAGTTTGTACTTAGGAATATCATGAAATAGATCTGAGGTATTGATTACTCCACCAAGCATACCCATCCAAAGAATCATAGATTGAGTTTCTGCATCCGTCAAATAATTTTATTTTTCACGCAAAATAATTGCATCAGGGTCGTTTTGCCACCAAACATTATTAATATGCTGAGCACCTATCGTTTCGTCAAACATATTTTTTCCACCTTCCCACATAGGACGCGTGTCAGCAGAAATTCGCATTCCATCGCAATAACCAATCATCGGTGCAAAAGGAGCAATACAACCTAACCAATACGATTCGTTTCCAATTTCCTGACGAATCATTGTTAATAATTCATGTTGATATTCAAAAGATGTTTTACCAGGGGTAAATCGTTTAACATGGGCTGAAGATTCAGAACCGTACAACATAAAATCAGTTTTAAAAAACGTAATCCCCAATTTTCTAAAAGTCCTGAATACTTTTCTTAAGGGAACATAAAATAAATAATTCCTATTCTACCATAGCTCTGGTAAAACAAGTTCCTTACATTTTTCAGGATTAATTTCAATAAACCATTTCCCAAGTTCTTTATCTCTTTCGATAATTCTTTC
>Ga0316608_1001119_pt1 | contig 11088 bp, 16 predicted proteins | sample MIS2016152B_MG_FD_207673 | JGI IMG/M metagenome (GOLD analysis project Ga0316608, IMG submission 207673) | Microbial mat bacterial communities from Middle Island sinkhole, Lake Huron, Michigan, United States - MIS.2016.152B | ecosystem: Environmental > Aquatic > Freshwater > Lake > Sediment... | reverse complement strand
TTTGATAAGTACAAATAGGTTTAACAACTTTTGCTGTCAAAGATTTTTCGTTTCTCGTAAACAGTCCGAACCTGCTTTCATCTTGAACATATACATTGAAAGTAGTAAATGTTTCTGGAGCATTACTTAAACTATTTGCTAAAATCAAACTGAAGTTTTTTTAAAACTATCAACCAAATCATCATTTTTATTGATATGGCTTTTTCGAGCAACCTTAATTTTTGCTCCAAATTTTCGTTTTACATAACTATTTATGGTTTGATAATTAACACCTTGTGGCATATAATTTTCTGTAATCCAATTTATTAAATCAATGTATGAAGTAAACGCATCTTTTGGAGAATGCAATCGAATTTCAATTGCTTGATGTAATTCTGCACTAATAATTGAAGGTTTGAATCCAATTCTACCATCTGATAGAAGTTCTTCAAGACCGCCTTTAAAGTAATTTGTTCTCCATTTTTGTGCAGTATTATGATTAATTTTTAAAATACGAGCCAAAGATTCTTTGCTCATAAAAACTTCACTCTTTTTTAAAACCAATAACATCTCTATACGGTTTTTAAATATACAGGTTGTTTTCTAATCAGTGCCTTGAGTTCCTGTTCTGATTCTTTTACGATAAATTGTTTTGCTAAAGCCATATATAAATATACAAATTATATTTATATTGTAGCCTAGTTAAAACAAAAAAATAATTTAAATTAATTAGACTATTTTTAAATCATAATTGGTATTACTAAAGCTGAAAGTTTATTTAAAAAATATCATATTAGACATATTCTTGTGGTAAACGGAAACCAAATTGTTGGAATGTTAAGCTATACCGATTTACTAAGAATTTCATTTGCAGATGCCGTTGATGAAGACGAAATGGAAGTCGATGTTACCGTTTATAATATGTTTTCTGTAGAACAAGTTATGGCACGAAATCTTGAAAAAGTATCGCCAGAAACTACCATTAAAGAAGTGGCTGAAATATTATCAAAACGCGAATTTCATGCTTTGCCTGTTGTTTTAGACTAACTTTTAGTTGGAATTGTAACCACAACCGATTTGATAAAATATCTTATCGGCCAATATTAAAACCAAAATAAGCAATCGTCCCTGAGCGAACCCAACCAACAAAATAAATTTATTTCGAGGTCATTTTCTTTAACTCAGAAATGGTCTCTTTTGGATTGTCGGCTTTAAAAACAAAATTTCCAGCTACTAAAACATCGGCACCTGCTTCAACTAGTTGTGCAGCATTTTTACTAGTAACCCCGCCATCAATTTCAATTATAGTGGAAGCATTATTTTTTGTAATGATTTCTTTTAATTGTCTTACTTTTTTATAAGTATTTTCAATAAAAGATTGTCCTCCAAAACCCGGATTGACACTCATAACAAGCACTATATCTACATCTTGAATTACATCTTCCAATACACTCACAGGAGTATGCGGATTTAAAGCCACACCCGCTTTCATTCCTTCTGCTTTGATGGCTTGCAGAGTTCTGTGTAAATGTGTGCAGGTTTCATAATGAACTGTTAAAATGGTAGCTCCTAAATGGGCAAATGTTTTTATGTATCTATCAGGATCAATAATCATCAAATGAACATCTAAAGTTTTTTTGGAATGCCTAGAAATGGCTTCCAAAACTGGCATTCCAAAGGAAATGTTTGGAACAAAAATACCGTCCATTATATCAATATGAAACCAATCGGCATCGGAATTATTAATCATTTCAATATCACGTTGAAGATTGGCAAAATCGGCTGCCAGAATTGAAGGAGCAATTAAGGTATTTTTCATGTGTAGTTATGAGTTTTCTTTGTAGAGCAAAGGTAGTTTTTTTATCTATAAACACACTAAAATGATAGGCAAAGTTATCGAACTTGAGTCATGCCAAAAGAACTATTTTATAAATTATCAAAAGAAACCCTTGCTCTATAATTTGTACAAAAAATATAGAAATACACTAATTTAATTCTTAAAAATAAATGAAAAACATTTGCAAAATTCTATCTTTACAAAATGATATTAGTAACCGGTGGAACTGGCTTAGTTGGGGCACATTTACTTCTTTATTTAGTAGAAAATAAGGAAAAAAACATTCGTGCCATTTATAGAAATTCAAAACAAATCCAAAAAACAAAACAACTTTTTAACTATTACTCTAAACTCTACTTGTTTTCAAAAATTGAATGGATGGAAGCCGATATTCTCAATATTCCAGCACTTGAAATTGCTTTTCAAGAAATTGACTATGTTTATCATTGTGCGGGTTTTATTTCATTTAATCCCGAGGACGAAAGCCAACTTCGGAAAATAAACATAAAAGGAACAGCTAATATTGTTAACTTTTGTATTGATAAAAACATTAAAAAATTATGTCATGTAAGTTCCATAGCAGCACTAGGAAATTTAGCTCCAAATGAAGCTATTATTTCCGAAGCATCGGAGTGGAATCCAGAAGCACTGCATAGTGATTATGCTATATCAAAATATGGTGCCGAAATGGAAGTTTGGCGAGGATATCAAGAAGGACTTCAAGTTGTAATTGTTAATCCAGGTGTAATTTTTGGACCAATTCCTTCCTATAAAACTTGGAATCAAGGCAGCAATAAGTTTATTTTATCAGTAAAAAAGGGAATTCCTTTTTATACTATTGGATCATCTGGATATGTTGCGGTTACAGATGTTGCCAAAATTATGATACAATTAATGGAATCTGAAATTAATGGCGAACGATTTATTTTAATTTCAGAAAACATTACCTATAAAGAAATTATTTTTAAAATTGCTGAAAAAATTGCTTCCAAAAAACCAAAAGTAGAAGCCAAATCATGGATGCTTAATTTAGCTTGGCGATTAGATGGGTTGATTTCGTTTGTTTTTAGAACAAAAAGAAAAATATCTAAACAAGATGCAGTTTCTCTTTTAAATTGCGATTTGATTTCAAATGAAAAAATTATTAAATATTTGAATTATAATTTTGTGTCGATTGACGGCTATTTAGATGAAATTATTCCAAGTTATAAGAAAAGCCACTAATTATTTTATAACTTCAGATTTAAGTAGTTTTCCTTTGGTGGAATCATTATTTTTTTTGCTTTCTTTTTCCAATTTAGATTTTACGTTATCATAAATTTTTTTATATTTTTCTATATTCGAAGCATAATACAAAGCATTTTTGGCAAACGTAAGACTGTCAATTTTATATTTTTGTTTTAAAAATTCTGTCGAGGTAGGATATTTTTTTTGAGAATACGGGGCATTTGTTCGTATAGCATCTAAAATTGATAAATCATAAATTATATTGACCATTTGATCTTCTCCTAATAGAACATCAGGTTTTTCTACAGCACCTTTGCTACAACCAGATGCAAGAATCAATATTCCTATAAAAAATAATACTAATTTATTCATATTTGTAGTTTTATCTATCAAAAAGCAGTCTTTTTCCTGCAATAATTTCTTTTATTTTTTCGTTTTCATATACTAATTGACCATTTACAAAGGTATGAGTAATTCTTGATTTAAAATTTGTTCCTTCAAAAGGCGACCATCCACATTTATACAGAATATTATCATTATTGACACTCCATGGTTTTGCAGGATTGACAATGACTAAATCGGCATAAAATCCTTCTTTTATAAACCCTCTTTTTTCAATTTTAAAAATCTTTGCAGGATTATGAGCCATTTTTTCTACAATTTTTTCAATTACTATTTTTCCTTGATGATAGGCTTCAAACATTGCTACTACAGCATGTTGAACTAATGGACCACCTGAGGGAGCATTCAAATATTTTTGTGATTTTTCTTCTAAAGTATGCGGTGCATGGTCGGTTGCAATTACGTCAATTCTATCATCAAGCAATGCACCCCAAAGAGCCTCTCTATCATTTGAAGTTTTTACAGCAGGATTCCATTTGATCAAATTTCCTTTTAAGGCATAATCTTCATTTGAAAACCATAGATGATGAATACATACTTCTGCCGTAATCATTTTTTCTTCCAACGGAATTTTATTGGAAAATAATTCCATTTCTTTTGCTGTAGATAGATGAAAAACATGAAGTCTTGCTCCTGTTTTTTTTGCTAATTCAATAGCTTTTGATGATGAAATAAAACACGCCTGTTCACTTCTAATTAAATGATGAGCCGAAACGGGAATATCATCGCCATATTCTATTTTATATTTTTCTAAATTGGTTTTTATTGTAGTTTCGTCTTCGCAATGAACAGCAATGAGCATCTTTGTTGAAGAAAATATTTTTTCTAAAGATTCTTCATTATCCACCAACATATTTCCTGTTGACGAACCCAGAAACAATTTTATTCCAGCAACATTTTTTGGATTTGTTTTTAAAATTTCTTCTAAATTGTTGTTGGTTCCGCCCATCATAAATGAATAATTGGCGTAAGATGTTTGAGCAGCAATTTGATATTTTTGTTCCAATAATTCTTGAGTTATTGTATTTGGAACTGTGTTGGGTTGTTCAATAAAAGAGGTTATTCCGCCAGCAACAGCAGCTCTACTTTCGGAAGCAATTGAGCCTTTATGTGTTAATCCTGGCTCACGAAAATGCACTTGATCATCAATAGCTCCAGGAATTAAATAATTTCCTTCGGCATCAATAATTTTGCAATTAGAATTTTTTTGACTAATGTTTTCGGCAATCTCTTTTATATATTCTCCTTCAATGAGAACATCGCCTTCAAAAATTTTTCCTTCATTTACAATCTTTGCATTTTTAATTAAAAAGGTATTCATAGATTTTCTATAATCGGTTAAAAAACTTTTTTATTCGTAATGATAATACTCCAAAAATGGCTTCTTTTATAATTGAACCACTCATTTTTGATTGTCCTTTGGTTCTGTCAGTAAAAATAACTGGCACTTCTTGAATGTTGAAATTTTTGGAAAAAGCTCTGTATTTCATTTCAATTTGAAACGCATAACCAATAAATTTTATAGTATCTAAATTGATGCTTTCTAAAACAACTTTACTGTAGCAAATAAATCCAGCTGTAGCATCCATAATTTTCATTCCAGTAATTTTTCTAACATAAACCGAAGCAAAATAGGACAATAAAACCCTGCTTAAAGGCCAATTCACTACATTAACTCCAGTAACATATCGAGAACCAATAGCTAAATCAGCACCACCAAAATGACAAGCGTCATATAATTTTTCTAAATCGTTTGGATTATGAGAATAATCGGCATCCATTTCAAAAATATACTCATAATTATGATTTAAAGCCCATTTGAAACCATGAACATAAGCCGTTCCTAAACCAGCTTTTTTAGTTCGAACTTCTAAATGAAGAAGGTCTTGAAATTCTAATTGTAACTCTTTTACTTTATCAGCTGTTTTATCAGGTGAATTGTCATCAACAATAAGAATATGAAACGATTTGTGTAATGAAAACACAGCTCTAATGATGCTTTCAATGTTTTCTATTTCGTTATAAGTAGGAATAATTACAATACCACAATTCATATCAATCAATAATAATTTTAGCAAAAATACTCATTTTATAATAGCTTAATCTTAATAATATTATAATAGTAATCAGCAAATAAAATTTTAGTAATTTTGTTGCCCATGATAGCAATAGAATTACATCCACGAATTATTGAAAGTAAAGATTGGGCAACCGTCATTTTTGTATTGTCGTTAGTTATTATAGTAATAGCTAAATCGGCTTTTGAAAACAGATTTAATGATTTTGTAAGGCTTTTATTTTCAAATAAATACATAAAAATATATAGAGAAAGTTCTCATTTAATGGGTGGCTTCAATATTTTGTTATTTTTTGTAAATTTAATTTCGTTTTCGTTTTTTATTCAATTAATTTTTGTTCAAATTGGTTTAGCAGAAAAAACAGATGGAATATTGTATATAAGGACTTTTACTTTTTTAGCAGTTTTTATACTTTCAAAATTTTTAATTGAAATGATTTTTGCCACAATTTTTGGAATCGAAGAAATTGTCGAACAGTTTAATTTACAGAAACTCACTTATAGAACTTATATAGGATTGATCTTATTGCCAATTTCAATATTTTTGTTTTACAATAATTTTTCATCTAATTATTTAATATACTCAATAATTATTGCATTATTTTCAATAAATCTATTGACATATTTACTTTTATTAAAAAATAATCAAAGTTTAATATTTGGTAAGTTGTTTTATTTTATTTTGTATCTTTGCACTCTTGAAATAGCACCATATTATTTCATGTATTATTTGATTACAAAAAATTTTAGTTAAATATGTCCAATTTGAAAGTGAGAACGATTTTGGTGTCGCAGCCAGAACCAAAAATGGAGAATTCGCCTTATTTTGATTTACAACAAAAGCACAAGGTAAAAATTGATTTTCGTTCTTTTATTCATATAGAGGGAGTCAGTGCAAAAGATATTAGAGCTCAAAAAATTGATTTGAACAATTTTAATGCTATAATATTGACAAGCAGAAATGCTGTGGATCATTTTTTTAGAGTTGCAGAAGAAATGCGTTATAAAGTTCCAGAAGATTTACGATATTTTTGTCAATCGGAAGCTATAGCATTTTATTTGCAAAAATATGTGGTGTATAGAAAACGCAAAATATATGTGGGTCAAAAAGATTTTGCAGATTTGACTGCACTTTTCAAAAAATATAAAGACGAAAAGTTTTTACTTCCAGCTTCAGATCAATTGAATGCCGATGCACCAATAACTTTAAATAATTTAAAAATCAACTGGACTCAAGCCGTTTTTTACAAAACAGTTATGAGCGATTTATCTGATTTGGCAGATGTGTATTATGATGTTTTAGCATTTTTTAGTCCAACAGGAATTAAATCATTATTTAAAAATTTTCCTGATTTTAAACAAAATAATACTCGAATTGCAGTTTTTGGAAGCACTACTCAAAAGGAAGCCTTAGAGCATGGTTTACGCATTGATATTTTAGCACCAACTCCAGAAACTCCTTCTATGACAATGGCTTTAGAAAAATATGTAGCCGAAGCCAACAAAGCGAAATAAACGTTTTGTAGAAAACACAATTAAGATAATAGAAAAGCACTTTAGAACCGATATTTCAAATAAAATTTTAGGATTTATTAGCTAGTTGTCCGCAGGCAGCATCAATGTCTTTTCCTCTGCTTCTGCGCACTTTAGCAACAATATTAAATTTAGACAACTCTTTGATATATAAATTGATAGCGTCGTCTGAAGCTTGTTGGAATTCGCCATAATCAATAGGGTTGTATTCAATTAAATTGACTTTGCAAGGCACATATTTACAGAATTTCACTAAGGCATCAACAGCTTCTTTGTTGTCGTTAATTCCTTTCCAAACTACATATTCATAAGTAATTTTACTTTTGGTTTTTTGATACCAATATTCCAAACTTTCACGTAAATCAGCTAAAGAAAAATTTGAACTAAAAGGCATAATTTTTGCCCGAACTTCATCAATTGCTGAATGTAATGAAACGGCAAGTTTGACTTTAACCTCATCATCTGCCATTTTTTTAATCATTTTTGGAATTCCAGATGTTGAAACTGTAATTCTTTTGGGAGAAATTCCTAAACCTTCTTCGGAAGTAATCATGTCAATGGCTTTAAAAACATTGTTATAATTCATCAAAGGTTCGCCCATTCCCATAAAAACTATGTTGGAAAGCGGTCGATTATAATAACTTTTACTTTCATTATCAATAGCAAGAACTTGGTCGTAAATTTCGCCAGGCTCTAAGTTTCTCATTCTTTTTAATCGTGCAGTCGCACAAAAATTGCAATCTAAACTACAACCCACTTGCGATGAAACACATGCCGTAGTTCTTGTATTTGTAGGGATTAAAACCGATTCTACTATCAAACCATCATGAAGGCGAACAGCATTTTTTACTGTTCCATCTTCGCTTCGTTGCATGGTGTCCACTTCAATGTGATTGATTACAAAATTAGCTTCAAGCATTGCCCGAGTTTCTTTAGAAAGATTGGACATGTCTTCAAATTTATGGGCACCTTTGCTCCAAAGCCATTCATAAACTTGATTGCCACGAAAGGGTTTATCGCCATTGGCAACAAAAAAATCACGAAGTTGTTCTTTAGAATTGGAGCGAATATCTTTTTTATCCATCATGGTACAAATTTAGGTTATTTTTGTAAATTTGTTTTTAAATATTTTTAATATGAAAATTTTAGAATTAAAAAACAAAGTCCATCAAGAAATTGATAGCTCTGATGAAACAATTTTAATCAAAGTTCTTAATTTATTAGAAAAGCACTCTTCTAAAATTATTGCTTATGATTCATTAGGAAATCCGTTAACTCTAAAACAATACAATATTGAAATAGAGAAAGGTATTGAAGATATCAATAATGGCAATTTTCTTTCACAGGAAGCACTTGAAAGAAAAATGATGAATAATGAATAATTTTAAAATTATTTCGTCTTCTACTTCGATTGACGATTTGAATAGAATTAAAAATAATATATCTAAATCAACTCTCAAGAAAATAATTTTTTCTCCAAAAAGTATAATTTTTGAAGAACAATATCAAAAGGATGAATATCGTCAAGATTGTAGAAGAATTTTGGTCAAAAATTATAAAATTCTCTATCAATTTTCTAACAATAAGATATCTGTTATTAGAATTTTTAATACTTTACATAATCCAAATTCTATAATATAAATGCACTTTATACCCGATGAATTAGAAAACTATATTGAACAACATTCGCAAAACGAGCCCGAATTGTTAGCGCAATTAAATAAAGAAACCTATCAAAAAATATTGCTTCCTCGAATGTTGAGCGGTCATTTTCAAGGACGCGTTTTAAGTATGCTTTCCAAATTGATTAGACCCGTAAACATGTTAGAAATAGGCACTTATACAGGTTATTCGGCCCTGTGCTTGTGTGAAGGAATGCAAAAAAATGGAATTTTACACACTATTGATATTAAAGAAGAATTAGTAGATTTTCAACGAAAATATTTTGATGAATCTGTTTGGGGAAATCAAATTGTTCAGCATCTTGGCGAGGCATTGGATATTATTCCAACCATACATTTAAAATTTGATTTGGTTTTTATCGATGCCGATAAAGAAAATTATATCAACTATTTTAATTTAATTGTTCCAAAAATGAATAAAGGTGGAATTATTCTTTCGGACAACGTGCTTTGGAGCGGAAAGGTTTTGGAGGAAGTGCACCCAAATGATATTTCAACCAAAGTTTTATTAGAATTTAATAAATTAGTAAATGAAGATAAACGAGTAGAAACTGTTTTATTGCCTATTCGTGATGGTTTGACCGTTAGTAGAATTCTTTAAATTTTTATTCAAAAAATAATCGAAAACTTTGTAAAAAATTGTTCCTAAAATTATTCCAAATACATATCCTGTTAAAATATCAATTGGAAAATGAACTCCAAGATAAATTCTAGAATATGCAAAAATTAAAGGATAAAGGAAAATTAGAAAAATATATTGATACTGTTTTTTTAAAATTAAATAAATAAATGTCATTGTTGCCATTGAATTTGTAGCATGACCAGAAAAAAAACTGAAAGATTTGGAATGATGAACTATTCTTATTAAATCTTTAATTTCTGGGTCATTACAAGGGCGGAATCTATGAAAATAAGTTTTACAAAATTCTACGGATTCATTACCAATAAACAAAAGAAGAGCAATAATTAATATAATAATTCCAAGATATTTTATTCCAAATTTTTTATAAATTAAAAAAGCTAAAAACAAAAAAAAAGGAGTCCAATAGGCTTGTTTAGTGATAATCAACCACAATCCATCAAACGTAGGCGAACCCAAATTATTAAGAAAAATGAGTAATTCTTTATCTAAATGGATGAGCTTTTGGAACATTATAATTGACGTTTAATTGGCCCTGTTAAATCGTCAATATTTGTAGTAATATCTTCTTTAATTTTGTCTATAGGATTTGGTATATTAGTGTCTAAGCTTTTTTTAACGGTTTCCACTTCTGAATTGAAAACAGTAGTCAATTCCTTCATGGAAGTATCGATGCCATTAGCTTCGGCACTTTTTGTTATTTCAGATTTAATTTCGTTAGTTGCGTTTTTTAATTGTGCCATTCCTTTTCCGAGATTTCGAGCAATCATTGGAATTTTATCTGAACCAAAAAGCATTAGGGCAATAATTAAGATAAAAAATAATTCGCCTCCACCAATTCCAAACATAATTTTAAAATTTTATTGTGCAAAGTTACAAAGAAATCAATCAAATTTTGATTTTACTTCTTGTTTTGGCCAAGTGTTATTGGTTGTGTCAATATCGGCAGTTTCTTCTCTTGGATCGATAACAATCTTTGTAATTTCTTTGTTTGTTGCAAAAGTACGATGAACTTCTTTGTCGTTTATTCTCCATATTTGTGCAGGAAAACGATGTTCCTCGGTAGTATTGTCTTTAAAAGTAAGTTGAACTATAATTGGCATTACTAAATCACCAGGTTTATCAAAAGTTACTTGATAAAAATATTTTGGCGATTTTAATTTTGCTTGTTCTTCTTTTGAAAATGTTGCTTGAACATATTCATTAAGAGCTTTGCAATCTGTAATTTCAAATGGTTTGTTCATTGAAGGTTTATAGCTTTCACTTCCATCGGCAATCATGTAAACCATCGGTCCTTCAATTCTATTTCGTCTGCGTCTTGATTTTACAAATTCGTCTACTTCTTTAGAAGGTTCATTGCTTACAAAATATTTTTTAACTTCTTTAATTCCAATATCATTATAATCTGTGGTGTAAAACCATCCTCTCCAATACCAATCTAAATCAAAAGCAGATGCATCTTCCATGGTTCTAAAGAAATCTTCGGGAGTTGGATGTTTAAATTTCCATCGGTTGGCATATACTTTAAAAGCATAATCAAATAATTCTCTTCCCATTACGGTTTCACGAAGAATATTTAGTGCTGCAGCTGGTTTTCCGTAAGCATTATTACCAAATTGACGAATACTTTCTGAGTTGGACATAATAGGCTCTAAACCACTTTGATCGCCACTCATATAGGGAACTATATTTTTGGCAGGACCACGATCGG
>Ga0316608_1001118_pt1 | contig 11091 bp, 20 predicted proteins | sample MIS2016152B_MG_FD_207673 | JGI IMG/M metagenome (GOLD analysis project Ga0316608, IMG submission 207673) | Microbial mat bacterial communities from Middle Island sinkhole, Lake Huron, Michigan, United States - MIS.2016.152B | ecosystem: Environmental > Aquatic > Freshwater > Lake > Sediment... | reverse complement strand
TACCTATAAACTTTGATCCGAATTTATACCATTTTTTATTTATATTACTCATATCTATACTATATCATATTAAGGGGAGTTTTGCAACTCCCCAGTTTTATTAAGCTCGTTTAGCTAAATATTGAAGTTGAAGTTGCATTTCTGTAGTAGATTTAGCATAACCTAAACTAACAATATTATGTCCAGAACCTGTTGGTACACTAGTTGTTGAAGCGCCAGCAGTTGCTGCTGATAAGTAATATCTTGATCCAGCAGTTAATCCTGTAAAACCTGATAATACGCCATCAGATGTAATGTTACCTTGAGCTGCAGATAAAATCGCAGCTTTTGCTGCACCGATAGCTCTTGCTTTAACGTCATCATTAGCAATAGCTTTTGATACGGTATTAGCAGCACTAATGTATACAAAATCGCATGCAGAGATTGCTTCTCCAGCAGTGTACATGTTAGTAACTCTATTACTGTCTGAAACGGTATTCATGTTGTCCCATTCAGTTCCATTCCATAAATACAAGTTCTTTCCTGCACTATCGAATACTAATTGTCCAGATCCACTTGTTGGGACTGCACTAGGTACTCCAGCTAGTGCTGGTAATCTGAAAGCTTCAACTTCACCAGTAACATCAGTTACTACTGGAAATTGAATAGATGCTCCAACATCCATAACGTTATCTTTACTTTCAGCCATATATTTATTAACGATAATACCGTTCAATAAATCTACTGCTGGGTTGTTGAAAGAAACATCTTTGATGTCTGAGATGTCAGTGTTGTTCATATCAAGTCCTGTTGAACTTAATACTGCACCACCGTTAACTGTGAAAGATGATAGTGTAATATCATCTGCGGTTGAATCGAACTCTTGTGGAAGACCATCAGAGTTGATTTTTAAAAGTTTAATTTGAGCCATTGTAAATCCTTGTTTTTATTAGTCTTTTGGACTAATTTGTTGTTTTGTAACCAGTAACAATTAACCTTTCTCGATTTCTTTAACGTCTTTAACCTCGAAAGTGTAAGGATCAATAGCACAGTTTTCCAATTTGACTCCTAGTTCCTCACTTAGTCGATTTCTGAATTCCTCGTAATGTTTCTTTAAGTCAATGAATTCTAAATCACGAGTTCTTACTTCTTCTTTATGTAAGACAGCTTTTAAACGCATTATTTCAATTTCTTTTTCTAATAGATTTTGTGTAAGTCTAGTCAATTTAGCTTTAGTTTCACCATGTGACATTTCTTCTATGGTCGTTCTCCATTCCCAGTATTTCTCAGGTTTTAAGAAAGTAGACATACAATTATCTCCTATCGTATAGTTGTTTAAACTAGTAAAATCACTTTATTACCAAGCCAAATCTTTGATTTGATCTATAGTTGATTTTAGTTTAGATACATCACTCTTCTGGAATTCTAATTTAAGAGTTCTCCATAAAGAATCTTCTATCTCAAATTGGGCTTTAATCTTACCCCTAGCTATAACACTATAGGATTTGATTTCATACCCCTTTAAGACTAGGAACGCCATAAGCCATACATCTGTCGTTTCTTTCATAAAAACCCCTAACTAGGCACGAACTAAGCGTTGCCCTATATTAACTAATAATCTATCTGCTGTAACAGCTCTAGCTACTGGAGTTATAATAGATCCAGAACTAACCGTCACATTTAAGGTCATTTGACCTAAAACCATATCACTTAAATAATATTGTCTATTTAGTGTAAGTCCTGTAAATACCGATTTAGATAAACCACATACTAAAACATTTGCTAATGTAGAAGCAGGTTTCTCTTCAATAATTCCAATAACTTCACTATTATCTCTACTATCAGCTATAGCTTTGATCAGGAAGCCAGTAGACGGATCAATTCTGACCCAATCTCCGACTTGTAAAGACGAATCGCATGTAGCTTCTCTTAATACTACTCGACCATCTTCAAATAAGGAGGTTTGACTAATAAATGACATTAACAATAACCCTTAATATATTAACTTACTTCTAAAATACGAATCTCACATGATTTACCAGGCTCACATACAGCCCATAATTCAACTGCTGCAGTATCTTTAATATCTAACATTACTTCTTCTCTTTGATACTTAGGATAGCCGTTTATGTACGTTACAGAGCTATTCCCTATGAATATAGTATTTATACCCAATACTCTTACTGAAATACCATTTCTATTAGTAAGAGGTATAGCTGGTATCTTTTGTGCTACATCAGTAACTACCATTGTAGTATTTTTTAATCCAGCAGATAAACCACTAGTTGAAACAATACCGCCAATAATATTAACATCTAACCCAGTTTTAGTTAGTATATTACTGACTGATACATAATGACCAGAACCATCACCAATCTTAATACTATCATCAATATCTGATATAATAACTTCAAACTTACCACCTTCGATAGTAGCAATTGCATCTGTTCTTAAACGATCGGTATCGTTCTCAAACACACGTTGAAGAATTTGTTGTAGATCTAAAGAACTTCTATTTGGATTGGGAGAAGCCATTTAAACTCCTCTTATGCTATACGTTCAGAATAAAGCATTAAATTTCTTGTTCCATCAGTATAGACATTTCTTACTTGAAGAATATCAACTCGAACATTCTCATCGTTTAGTTCTGAATATGAATATACTTCAGTATCATTAGCTATTGTAGTTGTAGTAATTGAAACTGATATCCTACGTCCTACTAAGCCAAAGACCCAGCCTTCTACACTGATAGCACCAGCTTCTCCATATATTTTACGGAGTACCTGTGTATGATCATAATCTGTTGTTTGTTTGAATGTTTGTGACATATTAACTCCTAACTATTTATCGGATTTGGCATCATCTTTAGATTTTTCACCTAAATCAATTGTTTTACCATCACCTTGCATTTTTCTACCAAAATATAGAGCACTCATACCGAATAATACATAAATACTAGATTGTAGATCTGGACTACCAAATAAGTTAGCTAGTTTATTAATTAAAGCCAACTGAACTTGAGCAAACGCTATAAGCATCATAGTTAATGATACTGAAGGTTTACCTGTTAGTGGATCACGAATAAACGGTAGAGGTACACCAAGTCGATTTAATTTGTCCATGAATTCTTTGAACTTTTCCATAAAAATCCTCACTTTATCTATAATAGAGTTGTTATTATTGAATATCAATAAGTATTATTTATCTAACTAATAAATCGGTTGACTTTACTATTTTTCTAATGTAATCTATTAGTGAGCATGGGAAGATCTAACCCGTCATATGATCCGGTGTTGATATCACTAGTTACCCAAATATCCCTTGTGCATGAGGTTACATGCACTTTTAGGAACATTATGAAATATACTGAAGAACAATTAGACCTATTACAAGAACTTATAGCTGATGAGATGGAACGTCTTGTATCTGCAACTAATCAAAGTAATAGAGTATTAACTGAAGAAGAAGTTCGTATATTATTAGATTTAAAAGTAGATTCGGATGTAACTCCTGAGAAACACGAATGTGTGTGTAGTAGTTATCATCTATTCCAACGAGGTTGTACTTGTGGATTTATGAGGAAAAAGAATGTGTGATCAATCAGATAAACCATTTACTAATGATTTACTAGATACTCTTGATGAGTTACATAAACAAGTTGAATTAATGAAGAATTGTCATAATTGTAAACATTACTACTATTGTTGTAAGGGATTTCATCCAGCTAGAATGTTATGTACTAGGTCGTTAAAGTTATTACCCGGGATGCCTTTACCAACTCATGTAGAATGTGGTGACTTTTGGGAGTTAAAAGTGTCAGAAAGTGACACTAAGGATATTATATGAGTAGTATATATGATCCAAATAAACTGAACTTTATTAGTTACAAAGTTACAACAGTATCTGGAAAAGAATATAACTGTATCTCAGTTATCGAGTTTCCTGCTTATTTTGATGAAAATAATGAACGATTTTATGATGCAGTATTAGAGAGAACAGCAAGCCTAATACATCACAGAATTGATGGTGAAAAGGCTATTATTTGTAATGGGAAAGTTGAATCTATCGAAATAATAAAGACTTGGACAGCATAGAGCATTTTAGAATGGAGTAACTTTATGATTAAATTACCAGATGGATGTAACTCGTATAAAATAGAATATACTATATCTACTGTTTCTGGAAAAGAATATTCATGTTCAACTATAGTAGAGTTTCCAGCTATTTTTAAGATGAATACCAATAAACTACATGATGACTATTATACTTTGTATGAAAAATTACATAGTATATTGTTTCATACATCTAATGATAATAATATGACAACGATAATTAAAAGTGCTGTAGAGTCGATTACAGTATTAACCGTAATTAGACTATAGAATTTGAGGCTAATGTTAAATATTGAGAGAAATTTAAAGAAATTAACAAAATTTGAGTTAAAGCTAAAGTATTGAAAATAAATTAAAGGAGTTAACATAATATGTCTCTAACATTTGAAGAATGGATCGAAGATACTTTAGTTAAATCGCCTTTTTATATGGAAGGAATCGATGAATCTGGAAAAGAATATGTTTCTTTTAAATATGCATATCTCGAAGAAATGTGGCAAGGTTATATTGAACATATGAAATTTATTTACGATTCACAACAAGCTATAATTGAAGAATTGGAATATAAATTAACAGAATCTGTTCATGGTAAGGAAATGTTAGTTTCGACTTATGAAACCGAAATTCAAAATCTTGAAAAACAGATCAATAAAATGAAGTCATGTGATAACTGTAAATTTTCTGATCCTCATATTATGTGTCATTATAGAAAAACATGTAAAAATAATAATCTAAATAATTGGGAGTTTAATAAATGAAGAAAGAAGAATTTGTAGCTTTATCGGAATGGGATAAGATTAAAGAACTAATGTTATTACAACCTGCTGATGAAAAACAAGTTAAGTCTATTATGTTCTTAATTAACGTATTTAGTGCTAATAGTTTAGGATTAATACAGAAGCAAGAATATGATAAAGTATTAGACAGTTATATGAAGTTTACGGAGTAGTATGTTCTATATTAATACGATGGAAAGATTATTGTATTTCGATTTGTTTCAGACTATTGTAGTAGTTTTGTTTATGTATTTGTTATTGAGAAGGTTTTTGAAGTAGGAGGGAATTTCACCCTCCAAATTAATTAGATTAATCGATCGTTAATGTAAGAAGATTATTTGCAGAAGTTGTACTTAGCGCAATTGCTGATCCTGATATATTTCTACAAGTAACTGCAACAGATGTTGTTTTAGTTACAGGATACCCACTAACATTGATTTGCATAGTTGGTGCTTCAAAATTACCAGCTTGAGTCGCTATTGCTACCCATTTATTTTCAGCAACAGTTACTCCACCAATAACTAATTGTATAAACAATTCGTCTAAAGCCGTCCAAGCTGTTGATGCTGCAAGTTTAAATGTTGCAGATAAACTTAATTTACCAGATCTAGGACAAGAATAAATTCCTGTTGTCTGATTGTATGCAGAATTTGAATCAGAAATTGCATCTTCATAGACAATAGTTGTCACAGTTCCATTTCCTGGAACTGATAATCCTGCATTAGTAGAATAAGCAGCATAAGATTGAGCATTAGCTGCTATAGTTTGTGGATTATTTATTTTTGTTATTTCCCACCTCGATAAATTACTACTGAGAATATCAGCAGTACCTACTTGAGTACTTGCCCATAGTTCGACATAATCATTCACTTTTAAATAAACTTGAATTGCAAATTGTTGGGTTAGACTTGCTGTTGCCCACCTTGCTAGTACTTCTTTTAAATATACCCCGTTTTTATAAACAAAAATATTCACGGTTGGAGAAGAAGCAAAATTGTAAATATATGCCATGCCGGTAATTGTATATAATCCAGTCTCCTGAATTTTAACTCTAGAATTTGCAGCATCAAAAGCGCCAGTCAGATCTCCAATATTGGATGTATCTAAAGTAGATGTTAGTTTCGCCGGAGTTGTTGTTATGGATGATGCAGAAGACATCGCCATTGAAACGCCTATTTGTCTCCCTGGAGCATCTTCACTTAGAACTAAATTAGATGACCAACCAACAACGGGTAATGTTAGTATTCCACCAAATGAATCACCATTATTGATTACGGAACCATCCAGAAGACCACTCGATACAACACTAGTTGGTACTAGAAAATATACAGAAGTCGTAGTTCCGAATATAGCTATTGCTGAATATCTGACTCCTGATTTAAAAAATTCTGCAGCACCTAAACCCATATCATTTGTTGCTGACATTTTACTTGAATCTAGCGTAACTCCCGAAGGTAGCGTAATTGACACTGCGCCCGACCCCGGATTTGAGGTATAACTACACCTAAAGTTAATTTCTATTGAATCACCTACCCTGCGATAGTAACAATTATTCGATGCTGGAGTTACTGGAGTAAATGTTGGAGTATAAGTTTTCCAGTCAGTAACTACCGCTCCTTTAACTCTTGGAGTAGCAGGTCCTACTGAAATATTATCAACATAAACATTAAACGCTGTAGTTGTAGTTGTATTTACAATAAAACGTAATTGATATTGAGTTCCTGTAGCACTAGATTGAGAATTAACTGCAATATGATTTACAAGCGTACTAGCATAGATATTAGCATCAGCAGGTTCTATGTATGCACTATTAGTTACATCATACAACTTCATTTGCATATAACCGTCTACGTAATTAGCATCACTAAATAAACCATCTAATGAAACTGCAAGTAACGAAGCTTTATAAGCATTGTCAATAGTAAATGTATTACTATAAACATATTGTCCATTTAAATTAGATGCAGCTTTATCAATTTTCATGCTATTAGCACCAACTAATTTAGAAGTAGTATCTAATGATACAACTAAGCTACCAGAAGATGATGTCCAAAAGCTTGTTCCATTTGCAAAATTAGGATCTGATATATAATTAATAATACTAGAACTAGATACTTCAACTAATGCATTATCAATAACTTGATATGTTTTCTTTTCATCAGTAGCAAATACTAATTGTCCATTAGCAGCAGTTGATGCATAAGTAACTAAGTTTGATTTAGTATCTTGTTTCATATCCAATCTGGTTGGAGTTTGAATTGACTTATTAGATAAAGCTTGTGAATCTGTTGTACCTACTACATCACCAGTTGGAACTGCTTTTGTATTTGATATAACAATACCACTAGCATCTCTAACAAGAAATTTACTTGCATCTGTAAGATTAGTTTTTAATGTAGATAAAGCTAAATCTTGAACTGTATTTAAATCACCATCAATAGTTTTATTAGATAAAGCTTGTGAATCAGATGTTCCAACTATATTTCCAGTAACTCCATGAGCTGATGTTGCTGAAACGTGAGCATCATAACTACATTCTTTAACGAACTTACCCGAAGAGACATCTGTAGCAAATGTTCCTGAAGTATGAGCAATAGCGCAACGATATATGAACTCATCAGTATAATATATAAAATCGTCTACTATATAAGATTTACCAGTTATCCATGCTGATATTCCTGAACCACCAGCTTTATATTCATTACCAGAAGCATCTTTTAAATATAATGCTCCATCACTTTTTACATAAAGTCTATTCTTTCCAGAAGCAGGATCTGCTGGAGTAGATATCTGATCTAATAGTAATGAATCACTAAATTCTTTATTACTAAGAGATTGTGCATCAGAAGTTCCAACTACTGAACCTGTAACACCATGTACTCCAGAAGAAGCACCAGTATGTGCAGTTAATGCTCCAGAAGAAGCAGTATTATTCAATTGTGTTTGGATATTTGATGATACACCATTTAAATAACTAAATTCAGTATTATCAATAACTCCTGTTCCAAGTTTAGATACATCTATTGCAGCAGTTGCTGAAATATTACTATCTACAATGTTTGAGACAGTATTACTCGACATATCAATAGTTTTATTTGTTAATGTAGCACTATGTGCTTCAGTAACGACTGGCGAAGCTGAAGTTCCATTATGGTAGTTTAATTTACCACTAGTTTCATCAACTTGCATTTCACCTTTGGAGTTTAAACCTAATGCAGTAACTGCTTTAAGCTTAATTCCTAAAAAAAATTGTCTTAAACCTAACATATATTCTCCTTATTTGGTTGGTAGTGGATACTTAGCTTTAACTGCCATACAAGCTTGAGCAATTGCTTCTAATTGTGAATTATCACCTAATGCTACAGATTTCATTAATGCATCAAGTTGATCTCCAATTTTAGCATATTCTCTTTCTCGTTTAGCATGACATACATCTAGAAGATAATCATAATCAGTAGTTAGATCTACTTTATTTATAATATAATCACAAGCATATGAATATTTTCTCATAGGTATATCATCAACACTGATATCTTCAACTGAAACATAATCATCTTCGATTGTACTTTCAGCAACATTATCAGCATGGATAATAATTTCTCTTGCTTTCTTTCCCCATGAATTTTTATCGATCTGATCAGCAACCCATAAATCACCATCTGACTCTTTCTCAAAACGTGCTCCATATTCGGAACCGTTTTTCAAGTTTTTAATTTCATACTTAAACATTTGAAACTCCTTTATTTGAAGGAGTAGTATTTGAAAGATAAATAGGGTAAAAATTTGATGAGCGAGGTATTTTGAACTACGTATTACCCGATTTAAACCAATTCTTCAACTTACTACCACTTCGGTTTAATCTTATATTGTACTAATTGTTTAATACACTCAATGCTCTAAATGATATAATTCCTGAATGGTTTATACCACTTATAGCTTCGGTTGTAAAAAACATTTGTCCATTATCGTGCATTATAAAAGTCATTTTAGCATCACCAGCTCCACCACGAACTATTTCCCATTTGGAACCTGCTGATCTAGTATTATCATAATTTAATTCAAGTTGACCCATTTCTACTAATTCAGTTATTGTAGTTTTTCTATATACTGAATAGAAGATAGTGATTGCTCTTACTTCACTTACAGGGAAGAAAAGAGACGGCATTTCAACCTCACTAGAAGTTGGATTATAGGGATCAATGTTTTGTATTTGTGGTGCAACATCATAAGTCGATATAGCAGCATTTAAGGCTCCTTCTACAGCCTTAGCGAATGTAACCATAGCTGGTGCCCAATCTGGAGATTCACCACTTGTTGGAAATTCGATAACTGTACCTTTGATATTGACAGTGATAGACATGAATATACCTCGCTAAAAAATGCTCAAATATAGTTGTTAATTAGCGGATTTTACTATAGAAATGGCTTACTTAGATTCTCTACATATTCGTAGGAAGTTCTCACATAGATCAATGTAATAGTCACGGAAATGACCACATGATTCTAAAGCTTCAACTTTTTTAACACAAGACTTATGTAAATCTAAACATTTATCTAGTTTAGCTGGAGCTTCTATAGGTTTAACTGATTGATATTCTAATCGACACTTAATAATAGCAGTAACTAAGGCAATAACGACCATAGTATACTTGATATAACGGATACTTAAGCTATATTTGTTCAACATTTAATATCCATCTATCTTCATTTGCTAGATTTTCATTCAATCTAGCACTAGTTATCTCGATTATCGGTATATTTACCTTATATTTTTTACATAATCGTTTAAGATGTTTTAATACAACACTATCAGCATAAAATCTCATAGAAAGAAATGGAAAGATCTTCGGTAATGCTGTAGCAATAGAGAATTTGTTTCTTAAGTTTAATTCTAAATCCATTTTATTGAACTCTATATTTAAACCATTAATCTGTTCTATTATATGAAAATCTGGGATAATATCTAGATTAGTTCGAACGTAAACTTTAGTAGTTCTTGGAACTGTTGATAGAAGAACATTTAATAAGTTTAAATCTATAAATGGTTCTCCTCCTGTAATAGTAATTGATTCATAATGACGTATTTGAAAATCGAATAAATTAATACACTTAAACGTATCTAATACTTCAGGTTTTGTGTTTAAACAATCTTCACATCGTCGAGTACATTTAGAAGTGATGAATAGTTTAGAGTGTAGTTTGTCAGTTTTGAATAAGAATAACTTGTCATTTTTATCATTCATTCTGTATAACTCTTTCTCATAACCTTTCGGATATCATGTATCATATCCTGAGAGGTTCGATCTTTTAGATTATTAATATTATCTTTATATAATTCAAGAAACCATTTTTCACCATTTAGAAAAAAGTTTATCGAGTGTCCATAGCATAAGTATACTCTATGTTTAGGAAGTTGTCTACCATAGAACTGCATTAGTTTTCCAAGTTCGTCGCATAGTAAACATTTACCTACTGTATCACTCATACATTATTTCTTACTTTCCTTATCTAAGAATTTTCTAACAATAGAAGCTATTGTTTCAGGAACAAAAGGTTTAGTTATCCATACTTTAGCACCTAGAGCTTTAGCCTTAGCTTTCATCAAAGGACTATATTCAGATGTTAAAAAGAATATATTTATATAACTAAATTCTGGATTTTTCTTAATAGTTTCACAAAACTTAACGCCATCATCGCCAGGCATATTAACATCGAGAATCATTAAATCGATCTTATTGTGACTAATATACTGTAATGCATCAAGTGCGTCTTTAGCTTCAATAACATCTAATCCTTCTTTAACTAAAGCTTTTTTAAGAACGGTTCTAACGACTTCCGAATCATCAACGAGTAATATTTTATACATAGACTCTCCTGTGATTATATTATACTAGAACTATTAGATAAAGTCAACATAAATAAAAAGCCCCTCAGAACGAGGGGCAAATCGTTGAAGATTTTTAGAGCAGATTAAGATTTATTTTTGATGTTTTTGATTAGAACAGATTTTCCTGGAGCTGAACAGAAAATTGCTTGATCTGTATAAGCTCTAAGTTCGTATCCTGCACTATTTTCCAAATCTCTGAAGAACTCATCGCCTTTTCCTGGTCTTTGGAAAGTAATATCAGTAGAACCAATTCTTGCAAAGTATTCGATAGCTAAACAATAAGCATATCCTTCTTTTACGTAGATAGATGGTTCAATTTCCATCTCACCATTTTGAG
>Ga0316608_1001117_pt1 | contig 11101 bp, 8 predicted proteins | sample MIS2016152B_MG_FD_207673 | JGI IMG/M metagenome (GOLD analysis project Ga0316608, IMG submission 207673) | Microbial mat bacterial communities from Middle Island sinkhole, Lake Huron, Michigan, United States - MIS.2016.152B | ecosystem: Environmental > Aquatic > Freshwater > Lake > Sediment... | reverse complement strand
GCCGCCATGAGCTCGACGAAACGCAGGAGCTTTATTATCCTGCCATTATGAAAGCTATTGTTGATACCGGCTACAAAGGCTTTGTCGGACAGGAATTTGTTCCTGCGGCAGAAGATAAACTGGCCTCACTAAAAAAATGTATAGCAATTTGTGATGTATAGGACTGCAAAATAGAAATTAAAGAAGCAGGCAACGGCCACTGTATGTCAAAGTGCCTCGTTTGGCCTGCTTCTCTGGCATTATAGAATGTTCTTATAGTATTCCACTTTACCTTCCGTGGCAATTTCAGAAAGCTTATTAGCAAGTGTTTCCTGCTCAGAAGCAGACATTTGAGCAAATTTATGTGCCAACGCAATTTTTTCTTTTATCAAAACAGCGTTTTCAGCTCCGGTAATTAATACGCTAATTGGCATTGTCCAGGCAAAATATAAAGCTTCCTCCATTTTCACCTTGTTTGGAACTACCGGATTTTCTGTTTGCCAAACCTGCTTGCCTTCCATCATTTTGTTTTTAAAAAACCTGCCGTCGGCCAATGTTTTCATAGCTAGAATAGCCACCCCCTTTTCCTGAATTTTGGGAATAACTTTTTGAACAAAACTATGCTGCGATGCCAAATCAACCAGGTTTACAGGAAACTGGCATGTATCAAACAATTTTTGGTCTCCTGTTTTTTCAAGCATCCGAAGATGTGCATAGGGACTTTGGTGCCCCGTGAAACCAACAAACCTAGCTTTGCCGGATTCTTTTGCTTTTCGCATCGCCTCAATTATACCATTGGCAATACGATTATCCACATCGGAAGGCGACTGAAGGGCATGCACCTGCCAAAGGTCAAGATGATCCGTATTTAATCTTTTTAAAGTTTCCTCTAAATGTCGTAGCGCTGTTTCGGCGGTTGGTGCAGTTGTTTTACTCATCAAAAATACCTGATCGCGATATTTGGGGACTAAATATTTACCATATCTCCTTTCACTTTCGCCACTGGCATAGGACTCTGCAGTGTCAAAAAAACGAATTCCACCTTCAATTGCAGCTTCAATAACCTCTTGAGCGTCCTTTTCGGTAGTCCACCCAACATGGTAACCTCCAACTCCGAGCATGGTCACTGATTCGCCGGTATTCCCCAATTTTCGCAAAGGAAGCAGATTGCCCCATTTATCATTAGAAGTTGACTGAGAAAAACCTTTATAAGGAAGCATTAGTCCGGCGGTAATACCTGCCATCGTATGAATAAAATCTCGTCGAGCAATCATAATCACCAATTTAAAGGTTAATAATTATTTTATTAAAAAGACAAGAAATACCTTAAAGAATGGATAAATAAAAGGTTGAGGTAAAAAATTTACATCAATAAAATTAAAGCTTTTTAAACGAAAGAAAAAAGTATTTGGAATTCAATAAAGAAAACAAAGTGGAAAATTTCAGAAGAGTCTTTATGGTTAATGTATAAATGAAAAAAGCCCCTATTTGGGGCTTCCTTTGTAGCGGGAGCAGGACTCGAACCTACGACCTTTGGGTTATGAGCCCAACGAGCTACCACTGCTCCATCCCGCAATATATCTTTTCTTTATAGTTTCTTAAATCGCGATGCAAATGTAGTTGTTCTTATGTAAATACCAAAAAAATAATTGTACTTTTGAAAATATTATTTCTAATCATCTAATCAAGAGTTATTATGCCACGTGTTTTTAGGCCTGTAGATATCGAGCAGGAAGAAAAAGAACTCCGTAAAGACTATTTTGACAGGCACTCCCCTCATATTATTTGTTCGGACGAAGTACAAAAAGGTGAAAAATTTAAAGTAAAGGTTAAAGTTGGAGAGGAATATTCGCACCCCGACGATTTCGACCACTACATTACTTATGTACAACTTTGGAATCGTGAAACATTTATAGCCCAGGCCGTTTTTTCTCCGGGATCATTAGGAAACAAACCTAACCACGTAGAGGTCGATTTTTATATTGTTGCCCCCGAAGTAAGCATGAATCTATCTGCAATGTGCAATTGTATAAAGCATGGCTTATGGATGTCCGATCCAAAAACTGTTAAGGTCATTTAATTTTACATAGGATATAACTAAATCTATTTCGGGCCAATGTCGAATTTTAAGCAAATTAAGCGTCGAAAATTACTAATGGACAGGCTTAAGCATAAATACAGGCTTGTCTTTTTTAATGATAATACCTTTGAAGAAGTTTGGCACCTCCGGTTATCGTTGTTTAATGTACTGTCAGTAATTGGCTCCATTTCAATAATAATGACAACCCTGGTAATTGTTTTAATTGCCTTTACCCCTTTGCGTGAGCTCATTCCCGGTTATCCAAGTGAAGCTATGCGTCGTGAAATAGTACTTAATGCCCTGAAAATTGATTCTCTGGAAAACATTTACCGCATTCAGAATCAATTTATCGAAAATATGAAAACTGTAATTTCGGGTGAAACACCAATATTAAAAGATTCCAGCGGGAATGTCCCACGAACATCTCAGTCTGTTTCGTTCACCAAATCAACTGCCGATTCTGTTTTCAGACAGCAGATTGAAGAACAGGAGCAGTTCAATTTTACCACCGATATGGATAATGGCACCGAAAGCAACATTTCGGATATGCACTTTTTTACCCCGGTAAAAGGACTTGTAACCAATGAATTTAGCAGTAAGGAAAACCACTATGGAATAGACATTGTTGCCAGCCCTAACGAAGTGGTTAAAGCCACCCTTAACGGAACGGTGATTCTTTCGTCCTGGACCTCCGAGACTGGTAATGTAGTGCAAATTCAACACGAGAATAATTTGGTATCAGTTTATAAGCATTGTGCTAATATTTTGAAAAAGACCGGCAGTAAAGTCCGGGCAGGCGAAGCCATCGCAATTTTGGGAAATTCGGGAGAACTTACTACAGGCCCACACCTGCATTTTGAGCTTTGGCACGACGGAAAGCCTATTAACCCTAAGGATTATATTGTTTTTTAATAAAAACTTGTATTGCCGTCATAAATCTATATTATTCCATTATTTTCGGATCTTTAATTTTTGAAATGCAGCAACAGAAAAAGCACATTGCGATATTAGGTTCTACCGGTTCAATTGGAACCCAGGCACTGGAAGTAATAGACCAGCATAAAGAATATTTTGAGGTGGAGGTATTAACGGCCAATAACAATGCCGACTTACTAATCCGTCAAGCCATCCGGTTTGTGCCAAATGTGGTTGTGATTGCTAATGAGGAAAAATATCAATTTGTAAAGGAATCTCTTGCAAATTACCCTATTAAAGTTTATAGCGGAACTGATGCCATTGCCCAGGTAGTTGAAATGGATACTATTAATCTGGTATTAACAGCAATGGTAGGCTATGCCGGTCTTTTACCTACCATAAATGCGATTAAAAAAGGCAAACATATTGCCCTGGCAAACAAAGAAACTCTTGTAGTTGCAGGAGAACTGATCACCCGTCTTGCTGCTGAAAACCGTGTTGCAATTTTGCCGGTCGACTCCGAACATTCGGCAATATTTCAATGTCTTCAGGGAGAATGGCACAATAAAATTGAAAAGATTATTTTAACCGCTTCGGGAGGGCCTTTTCTGGGAAAGGATAAAGAATTCCTTCAGCATGTTTCTAAAGCTGATGCGTTAAAGCATCCATGCTGGGAAATGGGCGCCAAAATTACAATCGACTCCGCTTCTCTTATGAACAAGGGACTAGAAGTGATTGAAGCCCGATGGCTATTTCATGTTCCTGCCAATCAAATTGAAGTTGTAATTCATCCGCAATCCATTATCCATTCGATGGTTCAGTTTACCGATGGATCTATTAAAGCGCAAATGGGACTACCCGATATGAAACTGCCAATTCAATATGCTTTTTCTTTCCCCAATCGATTTGCCAATGATTTCCCGCGGCTTGATTTTACCAAATATACATCGCTCACCTTTGGTAAACCCGACACTGATAACTTCAGGAACCTAGCATTAGCCTACTATGCACTAGATAAAGGAGGTAATACGCCTTGCATCCTCAATGCGGCCAACGAAGTTGTTGTTGATGCTTTCTTAAAAGATCAGATTGGGTTTTTGGAAATGTCTGATATTATTGAAAATTCGCTCAGCCGCATGTCCTACATTACTAACCCGGGTTACGAAGACTTTAAATTAAGTAATCGGGAAACTATTGCCTATACTAAATCGTTAATTAAGTAAACCGAAATATAATTCTGATGGAAATATTAATAAAAATTACACAATTTATCTTAAGTCTCTCCATTTTGGTAATTCTACACGAAATGGGGCATTTCTTTTTTGCAAAGCTTTTTAAAACTCGTGTCGAAAAATTTTATTTATTTTTTAATCCATGGTTCTCTTTATTGAAATTTAAAAAAGGTGAAACTGAATATGGCGTTGGCTGGCTTCCTTTAGGTGGCTATGTTAAAATATCGGGAATGATAGACGAGTCTATGGATATGGAACAAATGAAACTTCCTCCGCAACCATACGAGTTTCGTTCAAAACCTTCCTGGCAAAGACTTCTTATTATGATTGGCGGGGTGTTGGTAAACTTCCTGCTTGCCATGTTTATCTATTCCGCTGTCCTATTTGTTTGGGGGGAAGAGTATCTTCCTACAAAAAATGTGAAGTATGGGATAAGTTGCGATACCACTGCTATTAATATGGGGCTCCAAAATGGAGATAAAATATTATCGCTTGATAATAAACCTGTAGAAAATTTTAGAGATATTACCCCCGATTTAGTATTCGAAGGCATTCAAACAATTCAAGTAGATAGAAACGGAGAGCAACTGGATATAAAAGTCCCCGAATGGTTAACCCGTTCTTTAATTAAAAACCCTAAAGAATTTATTCAACCCCGTTTCCCTTTCTATATCGGAGAATTTGCTAATAACTCTATTGGGGCTAAAGCAGGATTAAAAGTTGGCGATCAGTTGATTGGAATAGATTCTGTTAAAACACCATTTTTTAATGATTTCCGAAGAGAGATTATTACGCGTAAAAATCAAAACATCTCAATACTAGTGTTGCGGTCAGGTCAGGAAGTACGAGTTCCGGTTAAAGTTCCTGAATCTACATTATTAGGCATTGGTGCTGATAATTGGACAAAGTTTTTTGAATTAAAGGTTATTACCTATGGGTTCTGGGAATCAATACCAGCTGGAATAAATAAAGGAGTTACTACCCTTACGGATTATATTAAGCAATTCAAACTTCTATTTACCCCAAAAACGAAGGCTTACGAATCGCTCGGAGGATTTATTACCATTGGGAAAATATTCCCGGGAGTTTGGGACTGGCAGGCATTTTGGAGCCTTACTGCCTTCCTATCCATAATCCTTGCTTTTATGAATATCTTGCCAATTCCGGCACTAGACGGAGGCCATGTGGCATTTTTATTATACGAAATGGTTACCGGCCGCAAACCAGGCGACAAGTTTCTGGAATATGCACAAATTGTAGGTTTGGTGCTACTCTTCTCCTTGCTTATTTTTGCCAACCTGAACGATGTAATCAGGCTATTTAAATAACAATATCAGCAAAAAAAAACAAAAGCCGCTGTTTTCTAAAATAAAGAACAGCGGCTTTTTCTATATCATATAGTTATATTAGTCCCCAAGGCAAGTACCAACAGCTCTGGCGCTTTTAACCCATTGATGATCCATTGGAACAATTTTCCGCTTCCCAACTACATCCTCCAATGGGACTGGTTCTGTAGAATCGCCCCTTGCAGCAACCATTACACCAAAAATTCCCTTTTGAATATAAACAGCGCATGCAGTGCCAAGACGAGTTGCAAGCAAACGGTCGGCTGCCGAAGGAGTTCCACCTCGTTGCAAATGCCCCAAAATGGTAATTCTCGATTCTACCCCCGTAATTTCTTCCAATTGTTTTGCCAAATCCAACGAATGTCCTTCATGTGCTAACTTATAAGTTGTAAGTTCTTCTTTTAGTTTAGCTCTTTCTTTTTTATCATCTGTTTTTTCAATTTTTTCTTCAAATTCTTTTACCTTTTTGGCAGCTTTTTTTGAGATTGCCCCTTCAGCCACAGCAACAATGCTAAAATGAGAGCCATTTCGAACACGTTTCAAAATTGAATCGGCAATTACATCAATGTCATAAGGAATTTCAGGAATTAAGATAACATCAGCTCCACCAGCAATACCGGCACCAAGAGCTAGCCATCCAGCTTTATGCCCCATAATTTCGACTACAATTATCCGATGGTGGCTATAAGCAGTGCTATGTAATCTATCTATTGCTTCAACTGCAATTCCCAATGCCGTATCAAAACCAAAGGTAATATCTGTCATTGCCACATCATTATCGATGGTTTTTGGAAGGGTAATAACATTTAATCCCTTTTGTTTCAATAAGTAGGCATTCTTAATCGTTCCTCCTCCTCCAAGACAAACAAGAGCATCTAAGTGATGCTTGTGATAATTTTCGGCAATTACATCGGTCATATCCAACATTTTGCCCCCAATAGGCATTTTATTAGGCTTGTCACGACTAGTACCCAATATGGTACCACCAACAGTAAGTATTCCAGAAAGATTAGATTTATCTAGCCGAAGAAACCTGTTTTCCATTAAACCCCGAAAGCCATCCTTAAAACCAATTACTTCAATACCATACATGTGCTGAGCTGCTTTTCCCAAACCTCGAATCGCAGCATTCAGTCCGGGTGTATCTCCCCCTGATGTTAAAACTCCAATATACTCAGCCATTTTTAAGAAATATTTACATTTTATAAATTACTAACCAACAATTTATTAACTAATCAAAAGTTAAGGACATATTATGAATATTCCAAACAACTTTTGAATTACATTCTAATCCTCCATTTCAATTAAAAACAAAAAGCGACGAATAAAGAGTTTTATTCATCGCTTTTAAATTCATTCATCTGACTAACTCATTTATTTCCCAGATTCAATTGCAGCTACCACATTGATAGCTTCCTTGAGATAGATGTCCTTTTTTAGCTCGTCAATCCAAACCTTGTTTCGTTCAATTTTAGCAGTATCGTTTAAAGCCTTTTCAATATCTAACTTTAAAGAGCTTATAACAAGACCTTGCTTTTTAGCTATTTCATCAAATTTTTTCGCACTTTCTGTTCTGTTCTTTTCCGACTTTTTATAATCCGTCATTTTTAAGGAAACCAAGGTTTCGTCCTTTTGCTTTTTAAGAAATTTAGACTGTTCCTTTATAATGCTGATGTCAGGGTCAGATTCCAATCTTGCCATTTCCACCTTAACAATGTTATCGAAATTTTTGATACCATCCCATTTCGAATAATTGACAGCATCTATTTTTGTCCATGGCATAGAATACTCCTGTTCCCTTTCTCCTATTTCTAATTCGCTATAAGCATCGGGGATTATAATATCGGGGGTTACCCCTTTTAACTGGGTTGCTCCACCATTTATCCGATAGAATTTTTGGATGGTAATCAATAATTCTCCTAAGGAACCAAGATTTTGATAGCTTCCTCCGACTTGATCGTCGAGAGGTATAACGGTTTGAACGGTGCCTTTACCAAAAGTAGACGGGGTACCGATGATAATTGCCCGACGATAGTCTTGCATTGCAGCAGCAAGAATTTCGGAAGCAGAAGCGCTAAAGGCATTTACCAGAATAACTAAAGGGCCACCGTATTGAACAGTAGGGTCTTCATCCCCCAATATTCGGGTTGGACCAATCTTGGTTTTTACCTGAACAATTGGGCCTCTTTTAATAAACAATCCAGCCATTCTTACAGCATCTGGTAAAGACCCACCGCCATTTTCCCTTAAATCGAGGATTACACCTTTTACACTTTCCCCTTTGAGTTTTTCGAGTTCAATAGCTACATCTTCAGCACAATTTCTACCTGTCTCTGTCTTTTTGAAATCAACATAAAACTTTGGCAGATAAATATATCCATATTTATCGTTCGTTCCAGGTTTTATAAGAATTGCAGATTTAGCATATGTCTCTTCCAGAATAACTACATCGCGTGTAATTGTAATCTGCTTTATGATATTGTCTATTTTTTTTATGGTTAAAGTAACTTTTGTTCCTTTTTTGCCACGAATCAATTTAACCGCATCGTCTAGTTTCATATCAACAACATCTACAGGCTCCTGGTTTTCCTGCGCAACTTTTAAAATCTTGTCGTTGGGCTTAAGTTCGCCCTGCAGCCATGATGGACTTCCCGGGACGATGCTAACTATTTTAATATTCCCGTCATCTTGCTGAAGCAGTGCTCCAATCCCCTCTAATTGGCCAGACATACCAATATCAAAGTTTTCTTTGTCCTGCGGGGGAAGATATTGCGTATGCGGATCGTAAACGCTTGTAATGGCATTAATAAATAGTGAGAACTTATCTTCGTCTGATTGCTTGATTCTCTTAAACCATTCATCGTGCAAATTCAATACTTTTTTCCGTGCAAGAGCTTCATTTTCTGCAATGGTTTTTGTTTTAAAGGTATCATTCTTTACTTTGGCTTGCTCTTCGACAGTTAATATATCATTAAGCCGAACAAGTACCTGATATTTCAATGACTTCCGCCAACTCTCTTTTAATTGGGTATTATTAGCTGCAAACTCGGTTTTATCAGGATCGCTTTCCAAATTTTCGGAAACAGTAAATTCAAAGGGCTTAGAAAGTATTTCCTTATAATATGTTTGAACCAACGCTAACTGCTGATCGAAAATAGAATTTGCCAACGTATAGAATTCGAAATTCTGAGCCTTTACCTCATCATCAATTTTACTTTTAAAACCTTCCAGTTTCACCAACTCCTCCTTTGTGAAGAATCGTTTGCTATAATCCATCCGTTTTAAATACAGCGAATAAACTTTTTCAGAGAATTCGTCATCTATTTGAAGTGGATTAAAATGAGCTAAATTTAACGTTTGAGTAACCACCTGCATCAACACCTGCTCCTTTGTTTCCCTATGACAAAATGTATAGGATGCCAGAATTACCAATGCCATAAATGCCAAAGGAAGCACCACCTTTAAAAACCTTTTTGTACCAGCTTTCATCATCAATATAATTAAGTAATTGAAAAGATTCTAAATTATTGAAACTATAAACATATAACAATTATTTAGATGTTTTTTATATTTTTTTAACCCGAAATTTTTAAATATTTTTTTCAAAGAAGAGCTTATAGCTATTATGAGCGCAATAGCGCATGATGCCCTATTAAATTTTTAAGACCTTGAAAGAAAGATATGGCATTCTTTCAAATTCCATGAATAAATAGATTGGATTTCGCCTCCCGGCAGATCAATTAGGGATATATCGGATATTTGAAATCGACGGATTAATAAGTATGGTAGCAATTTTCTTGATTACAGGTCAAAAAAGAAGCTTTTAAGATATTGATCAAATGTTTTCTACTTACCTCTTTTTCTTACGGATTGCGTTAAAGTTATATCCAATGCATACTTCATGAGAACCGCTATTGTATTTTCGCATATCATTTAATCCAATATCATAGGTATATCCAAAGAAAATTTTGCGATCGTAAGTATAACCCAAGATTACTGAAATTGCATCGGATGAGCGAAATGATAGACCGCCCCAGAATACTTTATCATAAATTACTTTACAATTTAACTCTACCTGATAGGGGGCGGGTACAACCTTTTTTACGATTACTGCCGGTTCAATTGCCCATTCGCGATTAATAGTATACCTATAACCTCCCATTAAATAAAAGTGAGATTTTAATTTGCTAATTCCTTTATCACCCTCCCCAATTTTTATTTTATTATTTAACAATTGTTTAACAGAGAATCCTCCAAAAAATTCAGTATTCCAAACATAAACCCCTAATGAGGCATCGGGTGCAATTTTTGAATATATTGTAGATTGTAAAACAGGGTCATCGTCTTCCGCCAGTTTAATTTTTGTACCATCAACTTTATATTGCATTACCCCTGCGGCTAAACCCATAGATAGCCTGATTTCGTTAGTAAGGGCAATATTATAGGCATACACCCCATTTATCTGCATACGGCTTGTGGGGCCGGTTACATCGTACAATAAATTCCCTCCGAAACCCATATCTTTTTTGCTATGAGGGCCAAACGCAGAAATAGCATTGGTTACCGGAGGATCTGTCATTCCCACCCATTGAAAACGATGATTTGACCGGATTTGATAATAATTATGAGTTCCAGCTATTGCAGGATTATAGATAAAAGGGTTCAGCATATAAAGCGTAAGTTGATAATCCTGTTGCGCTTTAGCTGCAAACGACCCAATTAAAAGAATCCCTGTCAATAAAAATAATAGTTTTCTCTTCATGTAAACTTAGGTTTTATTTTTAAGGCAATCAGCAGCGGGTACTACTGATTGCCTTTTATTATCTTACTATTGTTAGTGGTCCTGTAACCGGGAGTGAGCCGGTTAATTCAATAATGTAATAATATGTTCCATCAGGTAAATCTCTCCCATTGCGCGTACCGTCGAATACTTTTGACGAGTTATCGTACCCTTTGGAATAGAATATTTTTTCACCCCAACGGTTAAATACCGACACTTTAATTTCAGGGTAGAATTCGGCATTTCTAATAATCCAAACGTCGTTCTTACCGTCATTATTAGGTGTAAATCCGGAGAATACTTCAACTTTTCCAGCTACTTTAATAACAATAGTATCACTTTCAATACAACCGAACTCAGTAATACCCACCACAATATAAGTCATACTATCGCTTGGCAAATCAACAGCAGTAAAAATAGGATTTCTGCTGCCAGCATCCGTAAGAAAATCAGAAGGATTCCAAATGTACTGACTAAAATCTCCACCCTGAATCTCTAATTGCAGAATATTACCTTCTCCTACAGATGTATCGCGACCGGCATATAATCCAAGAGTTGGATAAATAGAGACTCTCACAGAATCGATATCGAAACAATTCCCTTCGGTTACTTTTACAATATAAGTCATATCGTTTAAAGGAGTAGCTATAGGTTTTTGAACATTCTGGGCGCTTAATCCCATCGGTGGCGACCAAAAATAAGTGCTTCCGCCGGTTGCATTCAGCTCAACACTGGTACCTGGACAAACACTTACATTAATTCCGGCATC
>Ga0316608_1001116_pt1 | contig 11108 bp, 10 predicted proteins | sample MIS2016152B_MG_FD_207673 | JGI IMG/M metagenome (GOLD analysis project Ga0316608, IMG submission 207673) | Microbial mat bacterial communities from Middle Island sinkhole, Lake Huron, Michigan, United States - MIS.2016.152B | ecosystem: Environmental > Aquatic > Freshwater > Lake > Sediment... | reverse complement strand
CACCGCAGAACCCTCAAGCCCTGTGCCATTGCTGATTGAAAGAGCTATTCGCCTGGTTGGGAAAAGTTTTATAGAGGTTATTCAGGATATTGCCCCGTCAGGTATGAATGAGGCACACATTATTTTGGGAAAACAAGATAACAATTGAGGTGTTAAATGGCTGAAAGTAGTCAAAAATTTATCGCGCGAAATCGCGCCCCTAGAGTGCAGATTGAATATGATGTTCACATAGGAAATGCACAGAAAAAGGTGCAATTGCCTTTTGTGATGGGAGTCTTGGCTGATTTAACGGGCAATCCTGTCGAACCTCTGGACGCGGTGAGCGAACGAAAATTAGTCGAAATTGATGTAGATAATTTTGATGACCGCTTAAAGGCAATGAAGCCACGAGTTGCCTTTCAAGTTCCTAATACGCTAACAGGGGAAGGCAATCTTAGTGTCGATATGACGTTTCACAGTATGGATGATTTTTCCCCTGCTGCGATTGCCGATAAAGTAGGGAGTTTGGCTAAATTGCTCGAAGCCCGCATGCAACTGGCAAATTTGCTCACCTATATGGATGGCAAAGAACGCGCTGAAGAATTGATTGCTGAATTATTGCAAAATCCAGCCCTCATGCAGTCTTTAATTTCAGCACCCAAACCGAATACAGCCGATAACGAACAAACAGGAGCTGATTAGATGGCAGAGTTAGAACAGAACCTTGAACAACAAGCCGCCACGCAAGAATCCCCCCTGAGTGATTTTTCTTTGTTGTTGAATAAAGAGTTTAAGCCAAAATCGGAGCGGGCAAAAACTGAGATTGAGCATTCCGTGCAAACCTTAGCCGAATATGCCTTACAAGGAATGCCGATTATTTCTGACGAAACGGTTGCCTCGATTACTGGAATAATTGCAGAAATTGATAAAAAACTTACCGAGCAAATTAATTTAATTCTGCACCATGAGCAATTTCAGAAATTAGAAGGTACTTGGCGTGGATTGCATTATTTAGTGAACAATACTGAAACCGATGAACAGCTTAAAATAAAAGCCCTAAACATCTCCAAAAAAGAGCTGGGAAAAACCTTAAAAAAATTTAAAGGCACATCGTGGGATCAAAGCCCGTTGTTTAAAAAGATTTATGAAGAAGAATATGGGCAGTTTGGCGGCGAACCGTTTGGTTGTTTAATGGGCGATTATTATTTTGACCATTCCCCCTCTGATGTTGAATTATTAAAACAACTGGCGCAAATTTCAGCTGCCACCCACGCGCCGTTTATTTCGGGTGTCTCGCCTGCAACGCTGGGGATGGATTCTTGGGCAGAGCTAACCAATCCGCGCGATTTGAGCAAAACCTTTTCCACCCCTGATTATGCGGCATGGCGAACATTGCGCGAATCCGAAGATGCCAAATACATTGGTTTGGCAATGCCGCGTTTTTTGTCACGTTTACCCTATGGAACAAAAACAGACCCTGTGGATGCGTTTGATTTTGAAGAAGATACAGCGGCGGCAAACAGCCAAAATTACACTTGGAGTAATGCCGCTTATGCGATGGCAACCAATATTAATCGCTCTTTTAAATTATATGGTTGGTGTTCAAGAATTCGGGGAATTGAATCGGGCGGTGCAGTAGAAAACCTGCCAGTGCATTCTTTTCCAACCGATGATGGCGGGGTTGATATGAAATGCCCCACCGAAATCGCTATCAGCGACCGCCGCGAGGCTGAATTGGCTAAATCGGGTTTCATGCCCTTGGTACACAAAAAAAATTCAGATTTAGCCGCTTTTATTGGGGCGCAATCCTTGCAAAAACCCACTGAATACGACACACCCGAAGCCACAGCTAATGCAAATTTAGCCTCCAGACTGCCGTATTTATTCGCCACTTGTCGGTTTGCCCATTATCTGAAATGTATTGTGCGTGACAAAATTGGCTCGTTTAAAGAACGTGCCGAGATGGAACGTTGGCTAAATGAATGGATACTTAATTATGTTGATGGCGACCCTGAGCAATCGGGTGAGGCCGCAAAAGCCAGAAAGCCGTTGGCGGCAGCCGAAGTGGTTGTAGAAGAAGTGGAAGGCAATCCAGGTTATTACACCTCCAAGTTTTTCTTAAGACCGCATTACCAATTAGAAGGCTTAACCGTGTCATTGCGTTTGGTTTCAAAATTACCTTCCGCGACAGGTGGTTAAGCGATTGTAAAGATTGCTTTTATTCTAGCTGCTTAGAATAAAAAGTGTGTGTGGTAACTTTTAAAATGACGAGGAGAATGATATGTCTGTCGATATGTTTTTAAAATTGGGCGACATCAAAGGCGAATCCAAAGACAGTAAGCATAAGGATGAGATTGATGTGTTAGCCTGGAGTTGGGGAATGTCCCAAAGTGGTACAACCCATACGGGCGGCGGCGGTGGCGCAGGAAAAGTTCATGTGCAGGATATGAGTATCACCAAATATGTGGACGCTTCTTCCAATCTGTTAATTGCCAGTGCTTGTAAAGGAACGCATCATAAAGAAGCGACTTTAGTGGTGCGTAAAGCAGGCGATAAACCGCTGGAATACATTATTATCAAAATGAAAGAGGTGATGATAACGTCCGTTAGTACTGGCGGAAGTGGCGGTGAAGATCGATTAACGGAAAATATTTCGCTTAATTTTGCCGAATTTGAATATGCCTATCAACCGCAAAAAACCGATGGTTCGGCTGAAGGCGGTAAAAAAGAGTTTAAATTCAGTATTCAAGAAAATAGCGTTAAATAATCAAGGGCGTGTAAATCGTCACAGCGGTTTACGCGCTTAACTGACAACGGAACACAACAAATGGCTGAGTTAGCGCAAAAAGAACGTTTACAACCTTCGCTGCTGACGCGATTAACCGATGATAAACCGCAACAGAGGCATGAAAAATCGGCGCAACAGGTTTTGTCATCACAAGCATTTCGCCAATCTGTGATTCGTGATTTAGAGTGGTTATTAAATACCAGTGCTGCTCAAAATTTTAAGTCTTATCCTTTTGTAGAACGCTCTGTACTGAATTATGGCATTTGTGACTTGGTGGGAACGAGTTTATCCAATGCCGATATTCCCCAAATTGAACGCGCTATTCGCCAAGCTATTTGGGATTTTGAACCGCGAATTGTTAAAGAATCGCTCACGGTTAAAGTATTTGTGGACACGATGCAAATGAATAAAAATGCCATGACTTTTGCAATTACAGGTGAGCTTTTAACCCAACCTTTTCCATTGGAAATTTATTTAAAAACCCAATTAGATTTGGAAACGGGGCATCTTGAAATAATGGATAAAATTGACATCCTCACCGCCCTAAAGGAGCGGTGATTCCCAATATCACTATTGAGAGCTTCCTAATTCAACGAGAACAGCTTATGCAGACTAACTACACAAGACTTACATTTTCTCCAAAGGCTATCCCCGCAAGCCCTGCGGTTCTTATGTTCTTTGCCGCGTTAATGTCGCGATCATGTGTTGTTTTGCATTCTGGACAAGTCCATTTGCGCATACTTAAATCTAAGCGCGAAAGAATATGCCCACAACACGAACAACGTTTTGAACTGGGAAAAAACTGGTCAATTTTAACCAGGATTCGCCCCGCCCAATCCGCTTTGTATTCTAATTGTGTGACAAATTTGCCCCAGCTTGCGTCTGCAATATGTTTGCTAAGTTTGGGGTTTTTAATCATGTTTTTTACTCGTAACGATTCGACGCAAACAACTTGGTTCTCGTTTATCAGTTTGCGGGTCAACTTATGCAAGTTGTCCAATCGGCAATCGGAGATTTTGGCGTGAATACGAGCGACGTTCAATCTTGCTTTAGCGCGATTCGCAGAACCAAGCTTTTTTCTGCTCAGGTCGCGTTGTGCTTTGGCAAGTTGTGTTTCGTACTTGACCGTGTGGCGCGGATTGTCGATTTTGACACCGTTATCGGTAACAAACAAATGCTTAATGCCAACATCAATGCCGATAGTTTTATCGGTTTTTGGCAAGATTTGATTTTCAAACTCGCACAGGCACGAAACAAAATAGCGTCCTGCACAATCTTTGGAAATCGTTATGGTGCTGGGTTCGCATGGCAATTCACGCGACCAGCGAATATCAAGCGGTTCTTTGCTTTTGGCAAGATAGATTTCGCCATCAACATATTTGAACGCGCTTTTGGTAAATTCGGCGGACTGCTTGCGATTTTTCTTTTTGAACGTTGGGTATTTTGCACGCCCTTCAAAAAAGTTTTTAAACGCCGCTTGTTGGTGACGCAAACTTTGTTGAGTGGGAACGCTAGAAACTTCATTCAAAAATTTGAATTCTGGCATTTTCTTCAATTCAGTCAATCTGGCACTGGCTTGAAGATAGCCGATTTTTTCCTTGCTTTGGTAGTACAAATCAGTACGCCAACGCAGAATAGAGTTGTACACAAAACGCACACAACCGAAAGTTTGAGCAAGCAAAGCGGCTTGTTCATCAGTCGGGTAAAAGCGAAATTTGTAGGCTCTATTTTTCATGGCTTACATTTTAAGCTAAAAGATGTGAGAAATCTATTAACTTATTTTTATGGAGGGCGGCGTTTCCTCCCCGACCTAAAGGTACGGGGTCTCCACGCCGCGATATGATGAATCCTGATTTACTTGCTTATTACGAGCAAGAATTAAAGCATATTCGTGAAATGGCAGGCGAATTTGCGCAAGAAAACCCCAAACTTGCTGGACGGTTGGCATTAAATACGATTGGTGGCTGTGATGACCCTTATGTGGAACGGTTATTAGAAGGGTTTGCTTATTTGGCAGCACGGGTACAACTCAAAGTCGATGCTGAATTTCCACGTTTTACCCAACATTTATTAAACATCCTTTATCCGCACTATCTTGCGCCTACGCCATCAATGACGGTAGTGCAGTTTCACCCTGATTTGCAGGAAGGTTCTTTGAATGAAGGATTTTCAATTCCTCAAAAAACGGTGTTACGCAGCAACATCAGCAAGGGCGAGCAAACCGCGTGCGAATACAGCACAGCGCATGATTTAACGCTTTGGCCACTTGAATTAGTCGCGGCAGATTATTTAGCCAATATTGGCGCGGTTACGAATGCCGTAAGCGGGTATGATAAAAATAAATTCAGTCATTTCAATGGGTTAAAAGCAGGTATTCGTTTACGTTTAAAATGCACAGCGGGTTTAAAGTTCAATCAATTGCGCAATTTTAACCAACTGCCGCTTTATTTGCATGGCAATGAAGAAACGCCGATGCAAATTTATGAGCAACTACTCGCTCATAGCATCGGATTGGTGATTCAGCCAACCCATCGTGCAGCAAGCTGGCAATTTGTCAGCAAAGAAAACACGGTTTGTCCGCTGGGTTTTGCTGAAAAAGAAGCTTTATTGCCTTATACCCCGCAATCTTTCCAAGGCTATCGCTTATTGCAGGAATATTTTGCCTTTCCAGAACGCTATCTGTTCGTTGAATTGCACAATTTAGCCCCAGCTTGGCAACAGGCAAATGAAGATGAAGTCGATATTATTATTCTGTTAAATCAAGCAAATCCGCAATTAATTCACGAAGTGAATAAAGCCTGTTTTAAATTGTTTTGTACACCCGCGATTAATTTATTTACCCGACAAGCAGGGAGAATTCACTTAACCCCGCAGACGCATGAATACCATGTTGTGCCAGATAGAACGCGCCCTGTCGATTACGAAGTGTATCAAATTCAAGAGGTTATAGGTTACGGTAGTAGCCATAATGAACAGCAAACTTTTTTACCTTTTTATCAGGCAGGTAGCGATAATAGCCACAGACAACGCGCCTATTATTCGGTGATGCGGCTACCGCGTAAGATGTCATCGCAGCAAAAAAACCAAGGTTCACGTTCGCATTACATCGAAAATGAAGTTTTTATTGCCTTAGTCGATGCTCACAACGCCCCATTTAACAGTGAATTACGCCAATTAGGGTTGAAAGTATTGTGTACTAACCGCCATTTACCCTTACAGTTAGCGATTAATGGGAAAAGTGATTTTACGATTCAAACAGGCGCACCGGTTAAAGCCATTGGCTGCTTAATCGAATCCACCAAGCCGCGTCCTTCCTGTGCGCAAAAAGAAACGGCCTGGCAATTAATTAATCATTTGTCCTTAAATTATTTATCACTGGTTAATGAAAATGAAAAAGAAGGAGCGACAGCTCTGCGAAGCCTGCTTTCTTTATATGTGGACAATGATTTAACTGTGCGTAAACAAATAAAAGGTATTTTAGCGATTCAGTCAAAACCGATTGTTAGGCGCATTACCAATGCAGGGCCGATTATATTTGGGCGTGGTTTAGAAATCACCATCACAGTGGATGAATCGGCTTTTACGGGAAGTGGTGTATTTTTATTAGGGATGGTGCTAGATTATTTTTTTGCTCAGTATGTTTCGCTCAATTCATTTACTGAAACTGTTCTCAAAACCCCCACGCGAGAAATAAAAACATGGCCAGCCCGCAGCGGACAGCGACATCTTTTGTAAAAAAAATTATTGCACCGCTTGAAAAAAAAGTCGCCACGCCTTTTTTAACGATGCACAAACTCACGCAGGATGACCGCCGTTTAGAGATATTGCTACAACAGAACATCTATCAGGCGGATTTTTTTTCCATCATGCGCTTTTTAGAATGCGCCTATCGCGATAAATTTCGATTTGGACAGGCGCAACGCCCCAGTGTAGAAGCCCCCATTCGCCTAGGACAAACCGTTTCCTTAACCTTTGAAGCCTCCTCTTTAACTGAATTTAGCCGAAAAAATTCGGCGATGGCGGTCTTAAAACAACGTTTTTTTGGTTTATTTGGCACAAATGGCCCGATGCCCTTGTATTTGACCGACTATATTTACGAACGCGGCTATCGGCATCAGGATTTTAGTTTTGCACGCTTTGCGGATATGTTTCATCATCGGATGCTCAGTTTGTTTTATCGTGCATGGGCAAATACCGAGCCTACGGTCAGTTTTGATCGACCCGAACAGGATGATTTTTCCCGCTATTTGGCTTCATTGGTCGGTTTAGGCACAGAACCATTACGCAACCGTGATGCCATGCCAGATGTAGCAAAATTGTATTACAGTGGTTTTTTAGCTTGTCACAGCAAATCAGCAACGGGTTTGAGCGCGATTTTAAGTGATTATTTTCGTTTGGACGTGCGGGTTGAGCAATTTGTGAGCGAATGGCTAGAGATTGCTGAAGCTGATTTAACCCGCTTAGGTGAATCACAACGCACGGGTGAATTGGGTATTTCTGCGGTTTTAGGAGCGCGGGTTTGGAGTTGTCAGCATAAATTTCGTCTGCGTTTTTTGGGCTTAAATTTAGTGCAGTATCAGCATTTTTTACCGACTGGACAGGCGATTAAAGAAGTGGTTGCGATGGTGCGCAATTATACTGGGGATGAATTAAGTTGGGATATGCGGTTGATTTTACAGAAAGAAGATGTGCCGTCTGTGCAGTTAAATGGACAATTTCATTTAGGCTGGACGAGTTGGTTAGGGCAACGGCACAGTGACAAAGATGCCGATGATTTAACCTTGAATCCGTTTTGGGGAACTTAAGATTTAACCCACCACCGATAATTCATTCCAGCGATTAGTTGCCGCGTTAAATCTTTCGGGTTCTATTTTCGATAAATCTCCTTTCTGTGTCCAAGTTCAACAACTAAAATCACCACTTCATTGTCAATAATTTGACAGATAACGCGGTAATCACCAACACGGTAACGCCATAAGCCTTTTAAATTACCAGACAAAGCTTTACCTTTTGAACGTGGATTGTTCATATTGGGATCGACGCACGAAAAGTGTCAAAAATCACTTTAGCGTCAAGAGTTAGTTGCTAAGTAGCTTTAGCAATTTATAGGCAGTGGATTTTCCAATGAGCATTTGCTTAGAAATTTCAGTCGCTTTTACTCCTTGATGATGCAACAGCAATAATTTTTCCCTATCAACCGTTCGTTTTCGTCCAAACTTCACGCCCTTAGCTTTTGCTTCAATACGTCCCTCATTTTAGCTTTTGCTTCAATACGTCCCTCATTGGTACGTTCAAGGATTCGTTGCCGTTCCGCTTGCGCCACAGCCGACAAAATGGTGACAACCATTTTCCCCATAACCCCTTCAGTGCTAATGCTGTCATCCATGAAGCGAATAGCCACGCCAATCGCATCAAACTCCTTAATCAAGTGAATCATATCGGCAGTATCACGCCCCAACCTATCGAGTTTCTTCACTAAAATAACATCCCCTTTTTCGACTTTAACCTTCAACATATTCAAACCATCACGGTTAGCCTGACTTCCTGAAAGGGTATCCGTAAAAATGCGATTTTCTTGAACACCTGCATTTTTAAGTGCGGTAATTTGAATATCAAGCGATTGTTTGCTGGTTGAAACACGCGCATAACCGAAGATTCTCATGGTTAAATCCTCTCTTAAATCGATTAATAGAAAATTCGTCTATAAATTGCTTAAAAACGATTTAATAGACAGATAAATTAGCCAATTTTTACTATCTCCTAAATTATAACATTGTAGAATTTTTACCAAGCGACTGAGATAGCGAGATGAATTTAGATTTTTTAACAGCCAATCAAAAAGCTCAGTATGGCAAGTTTTTTGGAGAACCCAATGAAATTCAACTGGCTCGTTATTTTCACCTTGATGAAACAGATTTAGAATTTATTTCTCATCGGCGCGGAGATCACAATCGATTAGGTTTTGCATTACAAATAGTCTGCATCAGGTTTTTAGGTGGGTTTCTTGCCGATTTAGCTGTTGTGCCGGCAAACGCCCAGCGTTTCGTCGCGACACAACTTTCAATTGATATTTCAGTTTTAAACCAATACGCAGAAAGAGAATTTACCAAGTATGATCATTCAGCCTGGATTCGCAAACATTATGGTTACAGTGACTTTGCTGATTTTCCTTGGAAGTTTCGCTTAAGCCGCCTGCTTTATGCACGCGCCTGGATTAGCAACGAAAGACCCAGCCTGATGTTTGATTTTGCAACCGCTTGGTTAATCCAAAACAAAATACTTTTGCCAGGTGTTTTAACATTATGTCGCTTGATAGCTGAAATCAGGGAAAAAGCCTCCAAACGTTTGTGGCGACTGCTTTATGCGTTACCAACGAGTGAACAAAAGGAAAAATTAGAAACGCTACTGAAAACTCGAGAAAACAAGCGGTTTTCTAATCTCGATTATTATCGTAAAAGCCCAACCACAATTAGCAGTCATTCTTTCAATTTGGCAATAATCCGTTACATTGAACTGAAAAATTTTGGCATTCAGTCGCTTGATTTTTCGCATATTCCTACAGTCAGGCTAAAAACGATTGCCCGTTACGCAGGATTAATCACGGCTCAAAAAATAGCAGAAATGCCTGAACAAAAACGCATCGCCATTTTGGTTGCGTTCGTTAAAACCTTTGAAATTGTTGCTTTAGATGACGCACTCGATGTGCTTGATCAGCTCATTTCAGAAATTATTGCTACTGCCAAAAAGCGAGGGCAAAAAAACCGCTTACGCACCCTAAAAGATTTGGATAAATCCGCTCTAACCCTAGCTGAAGTCTGCACATTGATATTAAATGACAATGGGTTACGCAATGAAGTTTTCGCAAAAATATCCAAAGAAAAATTAGCAGAATCCATTACCACCGTTAATTCTTTAGTGCGTAGTGATGGCAATTTTTACGACGAAATGGTTGAACAATACCGTCGGGTTCAACGATTTTTACCGCAATTATTGAAGAACATAACGTTTAAAGCCGCGCCTTCAGGTGAAACTTTGTTAGCAGCCTTGAATTATCTTGCCAATATTGAAGGAACGCGCAAACAAATTTTAAAAAATCCACCGATGGAAATTGTAACCCCCGCTTGGAAACGGGCTTGTTATGATGAAAATAATGGCGTTACTAAACAAGCCTACACGCTTTGTGTGCTGCACAAATTACAGGATTCGCTCCAACGGCGTGATATTTACGTTGAAAAAAGTGAACGATGGAATGATCCACGGGCAAAGTTATTACAGGGGGCGGCTTGGCAAGCCAATCGAATACAAGTCTGCCGATCATTAGGTCATTCGCCGACTGCAAATGATGTAGTGGATAAATTAACATCTCAGCTTGATGAAAGCTACAAACGGGTGTCGGCAAACTTTTCAAAAAATACAGCCATTAAAATTGATAATTCAGGTAAAAATACGACTCTCACCATTAGCAATCTCGAAAAACTCGAAGAGTCATCGACGTTAATTCAGTTCAGAAAACAAATTACGACATTACTTCCAAAAATTGATTTAACAGAATTGATCTTGGAAATTCATGCCCACACTGGATTTGCTAACGAGTTTAGCCATGTCAGTGAAGCTAATTTTCGCGCTGATGATTTGAGTATTAGTGTTTGTGCCGTGTTGATTGCCGAAGCGTGTAATATTGGCTTAGAGCCGTTCATCAAAAATCACATTCCAGCATTGACCGAAAGACGCTTGAATTGGGTTAAACAAAACTACTTGCGTGCTGAAACATTAGCCAACGCAAATACCAAACTCGTGAATTATCAATCAAGCCTTTCATTAGCTAAAACATGGGGCGTGGTGAAGTCGCTTCGGCAGATGGAATGTGGTTTGTGGTGCCCATTCCTACTATTAACGCGGGTGCAAATAGAAAATATTTTGGCTCAAATAAAGGCATTACTTGGTACAACTTTATTTCAGATCAATACGCTGGTTTTCATGGCATTGTTGTTCCTGGGACATTACGTGATTCTATTTTTGTTTTGGAAGGCTTATTAGAACAGCAAACGGATTTGAATCCAATCGAAATTATGACCGATACCGCAGGTTCAAGCGACATGGTTTTTGGTTTGTTTTGGTTGCTAGGCTATCAATTTTCACCACGATTAGCAGATGCTGGCGAAGCTATTTTTTATCGAATTGACAAGTCTGCTGATTACGGAGTTCTCAATGATTTGGTGGTTTCCAGCGTTAATACAAGTCGTATCGAACAGCATTGGGATGATATGCTTCGTGTTGCAGGTTCATTAAAACTTGGAACTATTCAAGCGTCTGAGTTGATTCGGTCATTGCTGAAAAGTGA
>Ga0316608_1001115_pt1 | contig 11109 bp, 16 predicted proteins | sample MIS2016152B_MG_FD_207673 | JGI IMG/M metagenome (GOLD analysis project Ga0316608, IMG submission 207673) | Microbial mat bacterial communities from Middle Island sinkhole, Lake Huron, Michigan, United States - MIS.2016.152B | ecosystem: Environmental > Aquatic > Freshwater > Lake > Sediment... | reverse complement strand
CACCTGCCCCCTAGCATCCGCCACACACTCCCCCGCCATCACACACCCCCTTTACCTCGTCCTGCCCGCCTCACAACAACGCCATTTGCTCCTGCATTGCCGCCTTGCGCTTCTCCAGCCCCGCTCGTCGACCGGGGAATGCTTACGCTGGCGTTATGCATCGCATATAGATCCCTGAATTTCGCTAATACCTGGTACTTGTCTGAAATCATTCCAAACGGTATCGGTATATCTATGCGCAATTTCTTGCCCGACTTTTCAGCAATAAGCCGCACAACATGACCATCCCCCATTGGCATCACTTCGATATTCGTTAATACCGTCATAAATAATCATTTAACTGTTGCTCATTCATGTTTACGCTCCTGCGAACAAAGCGGTGTAGAAAACGTGAGGGGCGGGACGCTACCCCCGCATTGGTGCCGAGTCATCGGATTTCTCCGCTTACCTGTCGGGATTACTGCCGTTTCCAGCGCGGCCTCTTTTGGCACCCGTTTTCTCACCAGCTTGCGATTTCTCCTGGCTGCCCTCACAAAACACCCCGTTCAATTATCTCACCTATTGAGACAAGCCCTTCATTGCCGCCCCTCCGCCATCACACACCCCCTTTACCTCGTCCTGCCGCCGCTGTTCACAGCGGTATTAGATGGATCAAATCTGTCCAATAAAACTGTTGGGCAGTTTCAGATCAACAGCAATGCATCGTGGGCAATACGGCGATAAAGATGTCCATCGGTCGCATCTGATACATCGCGTCGGCGGTCCGCCTGCTGCTGCATGGTCGAATATCGTGCCATCGCAACCCTCCGTGTAACGCAAAATCTCCACGCCCTCGACGGTAATGCGTTCGTCAGGGTTGATCTGCCCAACATCACGCCGGACCTTACCGGCTACCGCCGGAAGGTCAGCAGGGGCGTTGTGCTCATACAGTTCCACCGGCTCAACGTCTTCGCGCAGCGGTCGCGCCCGCCCGAAGAAGCATTGCCTGTCCGACTCGGCCAGCAGTCGCCCCACCGCCATCCGCACGGCCCGATACCCGAACCGGCGCAGCGTCGCGTACTCGGTCGGGCTGAACCACCGGCGCAGTTGTTCCAGTGTCCGGCATCCGCTTCCGACGTGCTCTCCCACCAGCGCCAACTTGTCCACGCGGCCGAACTCCACGAACCACGGCGGCAGGTCCTCGTGGTCGGGCCTGTCCTCAACCCACTGGCGCGAGAAACCGGGTTTCCACGGCCCCCGCCCGTCCGCGTCCTGAATCCGAAGCACAACAAAAGCGTCCATGCTACCTCGCTCCGCTCGGAGCATGACGCTCCGTGTTGGAGGGGAGACTTCCCGATGATCCGATTTGCACGGAGTCCGCTTCTGGCACCACGCACAAGGCGCAGCAGTCCGGCCCCTCATTCGGGCCATCACACCTTCGACCGCTTTCGCGGCCTATCCAGTAGGTCGTCCCGGATACTCCGGGCTCTCGGGCCTGTCTCCCCAAAATCATTGAGCACCTCCAACATCCCGCCGGGCCGTATCGGCTACCGCCGGAAGGTCAGCGGGGGCGTTGGGTTTGGGATGAAAATAATGCATATCGTCGCACCATTCGCTGCACTCTAGACGAAACTCGTTCTCGCTGTTTTGGCCCGCGTCTTCAATTGCGCCCGGACTAAGCTTGTCGTTGTAAAAATCCCTCTCGAATTTTTTCGGATCGACAGCACCGACATACCCATAGTTGTTGTAGAACTCAATACCAAGGTTCAGGCAATCCGCGTGTGCTCGTTTCAATCGCAGAAATGCCCGCCGCTGCTCTTTTTTCAGTTTAAATAACTCACTCATTTTTCCTTTCCGGCCCGTTGTTCAAAACGCGGCGATTCGTTCACCCAAGATGGCCGAGTATTCGCCCATTGCGATCAACTGCCTATCCATGCGCACCTGCTCCGCTTCTGGCAAAGCACAGTACCGTTCGGTGCCGATGAACGCCGACAGCTTCTCGATCTTCTCGTCGAGCACCTGTTTCTCTTCAATCACTCTCTGCTGATACGCTTCAATTTTTTTTACCTCATGCCCCTGTTTATCGTCCCACGTCACCTTTCCCCACCGATCAATGTGCGCCGTGCCTTTGACAGGATGCTCCAGCACGATCTCGGCACACGTCATTCCATCGTCTTGGAGTTGTCGCATCTTCAACAACGCCAGCCTGTGCCAGTCATCAGAAAACCGAACAAGGCAGTGGCTATTGACATTCGCTGCACTCATGTCAAAGCCTCACTTTCTGCGTTCGCCCACTCAATCACCCGCATCACACACCCCCCGTCCTGCCACCGGCGTTCACGCCGGAATAGCCCGGCTCAAATCCCCTCCCCAGCCTCCAAAGCGGCCCCGCCGTCCCAGCCGGGAACAAACCCATCACACCCCACAACCGCATCCGCCTCCTCACCCACGGCGCACGAATCAACATCAACCCCGAACACCTTCACCGTGGCGTCACACACGGCAAAGTCCTTGCGGCACAAGCTGCACAAATGCTTGCAGGCCTCGCTACGCGCCGAAACCACCCGCCGCACATTTTTCACGGCATAGCACTTGAAGCCACCTTCCCGCACCACCCAGGCAAGCACCAGCATCCCCAGGTCGCGCCGCTGCTCATTCGACAGCCGGAAACCATCGTAGAAATCCCCCACCTCCTCATAACACCGTGTCGAAAGCATCTTCCACACCTCATCCCCGACAAATTGCGGCCCCATCACCTCCTCCAGCTTCGCCACATCGCCCACCCAGCACCTATACGCATCTTCATCAACAGCAAACGCCTCTGCTGCCGCATCCGCCGCCGAATCAAACTCCCCCTCGAACCGCTCCTCATCAAAGCTATAACACCACCCCATCACACACCCCTTTCCTCCTTTGTACGGGCGGGCAGCAGCCCGCCCCGCCTTTCTCCCCGCCACCCGCCGCAACCACCCCAGCAGCAGAATCCCCGCCCGCTCCCGCCGCCCCACCGACCACCGCCTAACAGTACACATAGCCCATGGCCCTCCCTAAATCATCCTTGTCCCGCCGCGCATCCCGCAACTCACAACCGGCATCCAGCAACTCGCACACCTCCCCCACATCCCCCGCCAGCAGCTTGTCCGCCTCATCCAGCAAGCCCCGCAAATGCACAAGCTCCGCTTCCCGCGCCTCCAGATCCCGCCGCAGCCTGCCCATCGCCACAATCTCCCCGTCACAGATCGCCGCCAGCCGCCGATACTCCCGCGACCCCAACACAAACGCCTTCTTAATCCGCCCAAAGAACCCCAACTTCACATTAGCCGCCATCACACACACACCTTTCCTTCTTTGTATGGGCGAAAAATCTTTCGCCCCTTCCCCTACACACCCACATACACCCCGCAACCCTCGCGCCGCCCCGCCTGCCGGACAATCCCCAGAGCCTTCAACTCCGAGAACCGCCCCGACACCGCATTCATCCACTTGCCCAACCGCGCGGCCACCTCCTTGCACGTCATCCCCTCGCCCTGCGCCTGCCGGATCAACGCCAGCACAGCCAGCCGCGCATCCCGCTTGCCCCCAGCCGCCTTCGCGTTCGCCTCGGCCCTCTCCGCATTCCCCCGAGACTTCCGCGCACACACATCCCAATCAATGTCCAACTGCCGCACCATCACACACCTCCCGCAGTACGGGCGGGCCTCGTGTCCGCCCCTTCCTTCTCCGCCACCAGCCCCACCAACCCCGGCTGCAAAGCCGCCCGTTCAGCCGCCTTACGCCGCCGCGTCACCCAAGCCTTCCGCCGGGTCGCCGCCGTCTTCTCCCGGTACTTGCTCACCGCCACCTCAAGCATCACCTCCATAAGCAACGCCTCCTCCCTGGCATCCTCCAACATCCCCCGCAAACGCCGCACATCCTCCACCAACCCCCGAGCAGCCTTCGCCGAGATCATTCCGCCCCCTTCCCGCCATCCCCGGCCAGAGCCAGCACCTGCGACCGCCGCAACCGATTCGTGGCAGGCACCCGCGAAAGCAGGCCCCGCTCCAGATACCGGTAGCACGTCTCCCGACTCACCCCCAGGATCCGCGCCGCCTCCGCCACCGTCACAGTGACCCCCGGAGCCTGCGCATCCCGCCTCAACGCCCGCCGCGCCGCCTCCAGCCGGGCAGCCGGGGCCGACAAAGCCAACTCAATCACCACCAGCCGCAAATCCATCACACACCCCCATTCGTAAGGGCGAAAAATCTTTCGCCATCCCCTCGCCCCCTCGCCCACCACTAGAGCCCGCGCGTGGTCATATCAATCTTCATAGACCGCTGCCCATCCCAGAACCCGAAGGACCACGCATCCGCCTTGGCGGACCCCATCGCCAACGGACAACAGAAGTCCTCGGAATCCGCCACCGAAAGAAGCCCCTGGAAAAACCCCTTCCGGTAAGCAGCCGACCGCAACCCCGAAATGCCCTTCATCTCCGTGTCAAACAACTCGTTCACCACTGCCGCCATTTCACCCGCATTCATCACACACCCCCTTCTTTGTACGGGCGGGCCTCGTGTCCGCCCCCCTCGTCAGCCTAGATAAACAACTCCGACCGCTCCTTCTGCAACACCTCCGCCACCCGCTGTGCGCATTTATCCGAACACGCATACACCCCGTTTTGAATCTGCGAGAAATACGACTTCGACAGCCCCGCCAGCGTCGCCGCCTCGCTCCCCGAAATGCCCAGTTCCGCCAACCGCATCCTAAACGCCCTGCGCCGCCTCGCCTTCAAATCATCCATTCTGCACCCCCTTCACCCTCCTGGCCCGCGCCTCCGCATCATCCCGCCGCTGCATCTCCCGCACCGTCTGCCGTGGATTCTTCGCCTTGGACGCCCGCTGCATCCCCCTTGGAGACAGCCCGGCATTATCGAAATCCTCGATAACCGCCACGTCATAATCATTTCCTGCCCAGAGACGGATCTGCCGGATAAGCTCCGGCAAAAAAGAAGAGGACGGCGGTTCAATGTACCAGCCGTCCTCGGTAGCGATCCGGGCGCAATACTCACCCGCGACAAAGTTAATAGTGGCAGTAGCACACTGCCGGTAATACGACGACAAAGATTTAGCAAAAACAGCCATCACAACACCCCCTTTTCGGAAGCGTTGTAAACAGCCTTTGTGCCACAAACGATTATAGTGTCAAGAAACGCAAGCCAGCCATAAAAACCACAACCCCTAGTGCCCACCCCCGCATAACAGTTGACAATAATATATATTATGCGACGTGATAGTAGATTCTTCTCCGGTTTTTCTTGAGTTGAAATCTGCATGTGTGGAATCACGTTCATAAGAGTGCTTGTACCAGTCTTCGTTTTTCGATTCAAGCATTTTTTCAAACTTTTTTTGATTGTGGTTGACGTAGTGTGTTTGGATGGCGAAACTGCATGGTAATTGCTAACGAAAGGTGTTGCTATGAAGATGATGTCTGCTGTTGTGCTGGCTGCCCTGGTGTCGTCGGTTGCCTCGTCGCTGATTACCGTCAAGCTGGTTTGCCGGAGCTGCCCGCCGTCGGTGTGCGAAACCACGGCGGTAAAGGATCCCGGTCCCGCGCTGCCTGCTGACCAGGTGGCGGCGATGGATGCCCGGCTGAATGATTGCCGTCGGAATGTGGATCAGATATTTGACCACATCCAGCAGCAAGGATCAAGCTGGGGCGGAAACTATGCGGAGGTTCCTGAATGGTCTGGTGCTTGGCCCGCGTTAAGTGAGGAAGAACAGGCTCGGATGACGTTGCGGCTGGGATTGGCTGAACTTGGCAAGGAAAAAGGAGAAAAAAGCAGGGCTTATTGGTCTGCACGCAGACAGAAGGCACAGCCAGAAGTAAAGACAGAGCCGCCAGCGGAGAAATAGGAAAAGCAAATGATTGAGGTCAACAAGAATACTTTTTCCAAGCAAATCAGCGTAGCGCATGGAAGCATCCCGAAAAGAGTTGAAAACGTGAAGCCTCGGCTATGGCTACGGATTATCTGCTGGGTTATTGGATATTGCATAGCCGCTTTGATCAGAGGTGTTGTGTTGGCTGCACTGGGCATCAACCAAACAGCCCCACTTGGGTGCGTCTGTTTTATTGGTGGTTATATAGCCGACAGGATCCTCTATAAGTTTCAAAAAAAGCCGCGACTATGGGTGCGTGTGCTTTGCTGGATTCCTGGGATTTTCGTAGCGTTATTTATAGCTGGCGTTGTGTCGATTGCGCTAGGTTGCTTTGAGAACACTCCGGCTTTGGCTATTGGAGTAATGCTTAATACGGTTTTCGTTTTAGGTGAAGGTATCACCTTGCTTGGTTTGGCTGGGTATTTTGCCGATAGGATTCTGAACCGGATCTTCAAGAAGATGACCGGGGCCGGGGTTGATGCTTTTGTTGAGGTGCCGAGGAAGTAAGTGTCGGTTTCAGCTTGCTCGGGCGGTTAGGGAAAATAGTTCCTGCTGGTTTTGCGGGGCTATTTCTGCGTGTGCGTTTCGCTTGGCAACGCCTTTGAGTGAGTTTTCTTCAACGTCTTCATTCCCCCACTGGCTCCAGCCGCTGCGCCTGAACCGTGCGAAAAGCTCCAGGTAAGGGCCTGGGGAGCATTGTTCGATCAGGTCATAGACTTCATCGGGCTTGCGGGAGTGTTCCCGCTTCTGGGTGGCAATAATGTTGACCTTGGAGCGGCCCGGCTGCAAGGTTCGCATACTGCCGCGAAGACCGAATAGCAGAACCTCGGTGACATTTCTAAAGTAGAATCCAACCCCTCGCCCATCGGGGCCCCCGTCTTTGCGGGTTTTGTACCATATCAGGTTGGTCTTGTAGGTGAAGCCCCATGCTTCCATGACCTTGAGCCCATCGGGGAGCAGTGCATTCGGAACCCACAAATAGAGGTGTGACTTCGCCGCTGCCATTTTCGCAACCGGCAAGTCCATGATCTCTTTCAGTTCCATTGTCGGGTATCGCAACAACCGCTTGTGTTCAGGGGCCATTTTACCGGTACGGTTCTGGAATTGCCACGGTGGATCGGCCAGAATTGTTGAATATCGCTGGTCGGCCTTGGCAAGCAGGTCGTCGGATGGTGTCGGCAACGGCATATTAACAATTCTCGTCATATAAAGACTCCTTTATTCCAAGCACCAGAATGGGACATCCTCCAGCACCGCCGCCTTCGATCTTTGGCAGTAGTTTGCTTATGTGGGTCGTGGACATTCCGTAGGATGAACCTCTGCCAAGCTGGTTGAACACCTCTTGCAAGGCATCGGATCGCGTGACGATGATTCCCACGGAGACAACGCGCAGATCGAAAAGCAGGCGAAAGTTGTTCAAGTCGCGATCAAAGAAGGGGTCCTTGTTGTTCCATTCGATTTCGAGCGCAACGCGGTTTTTGAAACAATCCACAGAGTGCGTAGGGCTTTTAGATTGGTTCCCATCGACAACGACGGCAGTATCAAAATGCTTCTCGATCCATCCTTTGTCTTGGTTCAGGTTGACATCAAACCATTTGGAAATGTCTGATTTATTGCCGCCCCCTTTGGTTATGAAACTCTTGCAAAGGCGGAATCGCGGTAATACGTCGCACAGGTCGGCCCATTCCTCGGGGAAATCCGTTGCAAGGATAGCGGTTGCATGTCGCCACTCATAAACCTCGAACCGGTCGCGTATATCAAAAGGCAAGGCATCAATCGTCATGCGGTGTCTCCATACTGGATTAACAAGGGGATGATCCTACGCCAGACCATGCCTTGCTGACAACACAAAACGCTTACGGCTTTATTCTTGCTCGCGCATGGCCCGGAAGCGTTCGCGCTTGGGCGGGGTGTTCATTATGGTGATGGCGGTTTGAATCTGGGTGTCGTTGTAGAATGGTATTTCTCCGGCTAGGCCTCGGGCTTCGACGATCTTGTTGTATCTCTTGATGTCGGCCCTTAGTGCTTTCCATTGGGGGTGATCCTCGCGTTCGTAGTAGTCAAGGTCGGGGTGTTTGTTCGTGAACGCGCGGACTCGGGCGTTGAACGCGCTGCGCCGAGCTTTGTATTTATCATCGACCTGCTTTTCGCTCCACTGGGTTTCGCGCATTTCGGAGAGGGTGGCCGGGTTGAAGCCGGTCGCGCGTAGGATGGTCTCGAAGGCGTTTGCCTTGATGGGCTTCATTCCGTAGTAAAGGGGCTGGTTGCCCCGCCCTGTTGCTCCCTCGGTGGCTTCGCGGTAGGCTCGCAGTGCGTTGGCTATGAGTCTGGGGCTGGCCTGTTCCGCGCCTTTGAGGATGTTGCCGTTTGCCATTTCCCACAATCCCATGCCAACGTCGTAGGTTGCGGCGAACGGTGCGCCCAGCAGATCGGCTACGGTGGTGGGCATCCAGTCCTCCAGCCGGTTTTCGAGCGAGCCTTTGATGTTGATGCCTACGGCCCCGGCGATACCGTAGCGGGCGATGCGTCCGGGGTAGTCGCCAAAGGTATCGGATACCCACTGGTAGAAGGCTTCTTCTGGGTCATCGGGCGGTTCGATTCCGGGGATGACCTTTGCCAACGCTTCCCATACGTAGGTGGCGAGCCAGAGAGCGAACTTCGCGCCCATGCTGGCGGCCAATCCGCCGACTATGCCGGGAGCTACCATGAGCCATGCAGCGGCCTTGATGTCCTTTTGGTTGAATCCGGCTTCTTTCATCAGCAGGAATGTATTGTGCGGGAAGCTCTTGAACATGTACCAGGAGCGCATTGTCTGTGCGCCCAGGCTGGATCCCCTCGCCCAGGCTGGCAGGGCGGTCTTGCCGAAGATGCTGTTGGCCTTGTCGCTGACGTAGTGCGCCTTCTGTAATGCGGCCTCGTGATCCTCGGGCGTCCACGCGCCTTTGTGGGCGGCCTTGATCTCGCGGTAGGTGGCGGCAATGGTGGAAACGCGGTTGAGGCGTTCGACGGTGCCATAGAAATACATCCCGGCATTGGTGGCGGCCTGCATCCCCGCGCCGATCTTGGATTGCAGGACGGCGAGGGCCTCGTGGTTAAGCTGGGCCTCGTTCCATCCGCGCTGGATGATTTCCTTGTAAAGGGCGAGGTCTTCCCCTTGCAGTCCCCCACCCTTCCCGTATTTCTCGTGGATGACGAACTTGCGGTAGTCGTTAATCGCCCGCGAGACGGCAACGGAGGCACGGAAAGGGTTGACATCGGCGAACGCGCTCATGGCGGCGGGGACGTGGGTGTACATGCTGGTGAAGTTGACCAGGCCACTGGCCGGGCTGGACATGAACTTGACGGCGGCAAGTCCCTTGATGGTGCCGATGACGCGTTCCGAGCCTTCGGCGTTGCGGAGCATATCGCGGGCGAAGGATAGTGCATCGTTGTAGGCGTGCGGCTGGGTGGCGGAGTCAATGCGGCGTTCGGCGATTTCCTCGGCATAGTCCATGTACCATTCCTTGGCTGCATCGTCGATCTCCCGCGCCGTGGTGGTGGTCCGGCTGGCCGTGAACTCATTCATCCGCCGTTGACGGTACTGCATCCAGGATTCGGTCTGCCCGGTGATGGCCCGCATGAACTCTTTTGCCATGATCCGCTTGGCGGTGCCGCCCGCGATGGATTTGCCGGATACGGTAATGGCCCGGAGGGCGTCGGTCTCGTACCCGAGCCAGACATCCTTGCCGGTGGCATCGCTACGCCCGATCTTGTGGGAGCGGCTGCCGCGCTGGTGGATGAGGTCGGCGACGTGTTCGGTGATGGTTTCGGCGAAGGTGGACACCTGGAGGCGGTCGGTTTCGTGTTTGAGCAGTGCGTAAAGGATGCGTTTCTCGATCTTCTTTTCGGCGTTCATAAACCGCCAGCGCTTTTCGGTGGATCCCTTGTGAGCCCACCATACGCCGCCGAGCTCCATGAATATCTTGTGCTGGCCCTTGCTGGTCGGTCCCTCGATGACGAAATGCTTTTCCGTGTTGCCGTCCTTGGTCTCGTAATCCACCCAATACCCCTTGAGCCCCACGGACTCGAGCGTCATGCCGTCGGTTTCCCTCTTGCGGACCTGTTCAATGCCCTTCTGGAGAATATCGTTCAGGGCGACAATCCCGGCATCCATATAGGATGATTCTGCCGGGCGGTCGCTCATCTTGAAATCTGTACCTTCCCACTTCTTTGGAACCTTCTCCTCGACCTCGCTGGGTTGTAGATCGTGCCGTTCCAGCTTGAAGCCTTTGCGGGAGAGCGCGATTGCCCGCGCGTCGCGCATCCGCGCCCAGTCGAACTTCTCAAGTCGGCGTTCGACAGTGTTGCCTTCCGCATCAAGTTTCTGCACCATAAGCAGGTATTTGCCGCCCTGGCGCATACGGGGCATATAGTGGCCGCGCCGGTCGCCCATCTCGCGCAGAGCCTCGAAGAGGTCAACCATCTCGCCGTCCGCTCGCTTGACCTTGCCGAAGTCAACCCCCAGTTCGCCGAGTTCGTCGCGGGCGGCCTGCACCTCGCCGAGAAGCTGGGCGTATGCCCGGTCGTTGATCCGTCGGATTGCCAGCAGGGTTTTTGCGGCATCGGGGGAGAATCCGCGCTTGAGCAGGTCGTTGGCCTCCATCTCGTGGGCGGCGGTCCACGCGCTATGCTCGAACATGAAATCGTCGCGCCGGGCGGCATCGGCATCAGGCCGCTTGACGGGCTTGCCATCGGGAGAGAGGATCTTCCATCCGCCGGTCTTGTCGTTTTCCACAATGCGATACCCGGAGGCGTTCAAGTCCTGTGTCCAAAGGTACTCTTCGAGGCGTTTCCATTCTGGATTCTGCCAGGTTGACACCGGGTTTATCTTGGATGCGACCGGTCTTCCCTTGATGCTGAAATCATGCACGGCTTTCAGGTCGCTGGTCCCCTCCCCGTTCTCGCCGTTGTTGAAGATGCTGTTCTCGAAGCGGTGCTTGTTGTCCATCCAGCGCACAGCGGCATTGTAGATAAGGCGCAGTCCGGGAACCTTCTCGCTGTAGTGGTCGATCCGGGACAGGAACAGATCGAAAAAGGTGATGTCGGGGCGGGCATTCTTGTCGGAGGGCATCTTGCCGCGCATCCGCTGATAGGCGGCATAGGCGAAATCGAGAGCGGATTGCCAAAGCCCTTCGCTTTCCTCCATCTTGAATTGAACGAGGGCCGGGGCTGCCGGGGT
>Ga0316608_1001112_pt1 | contig 11112 bp, 7 predicted proteins | sample MIS2016152B_MG_FD_207673 | JGI IMG/M metagenome (GOLD analysis project Ga0316608, IMG submission 207673) | Microbial mat bacterial communities from Middle Island sinkhole, Lake Huron, Michigan, United States - MIS.2016.152B | ecosystem: Environmental > Aquatic > Freshwater > Lake > Sediment... | reverse complement strand
GATTACAAGTTTCTTCATATATTATTATTTGGAATTGATTTTGCTTTTATTCAGTAATTTATGTTAAGGAATTAAGTTTGAACTACAAATTTCGAGTTTACTCAAAAATTCAATAACTTCACCATTGTAAGAATATTGATACAAACCATCATCACCAACAACCATTAAATTGTTTTCCAGAATAATAACATCATTTGCACTGATATTAAACTGATGTAAAAGTTGTATATTAAAAGGGTCTTCAACATCATAAATTTTTAAACCCGCATCACACAAAAATAATTCATTTCCTTTTACACCTAAACCAAGAGGCATTGTCATTGGATATGAATTAATTAGAGTTGGGAAAGTTATATCTGAAATGTCGATAATATGAAGTTCGTTAACCGATATTCCACACCACGCAGAGCCCACAGACGAATGCAAAGTAACATAAGCCTTATCACCTTCAACTACAACAGGATCGCATGAAACAATATGACTGTAAGTTGAAATAAAATTTGGTTGTTCGGGATTTGAAATATTGTAAATGTGCATTCCGTCATTTGCTCCTAAAAATAGCAGAGAATCCTGAGGGAAAATAGTTTCGATACCCCAGCCAAGCCAAATTTCAGATTTTAAAAATGGTTTCGAATCTGTTGAAATATCAAACACATTCATTGATTCGCTGCTGACTGTGTAAAGATAATCATCAACAACAGCAAAACGTGCCAATGAGCCTGCGGTTCCAGTAGTTGAGTTAAAATCAGAACCTTCCTTGGAACAACTATTAGCAATAAATAAAAACAAAACAAAAACGTAAAATATATGTAGTTTTTTCATTTTCAAAATTTTAAACGATATAATAACTATTCTTAAATTATAATTTTAATTTTTTATTTAATTTCTTCCCAACCAACAATATAGGTGTTTTCAGGACGATTTTCTTTAGTAAAAATACTTTTCATAATTTTTCCATCAGGTGGAACAAGTTCAGGAAAAACATCTTTTAATCGGGTTGTAACTTCAAGATTCGCAAATCCTTTTGATAAATCAATTGCCACTAAATCAACAGAATTATCTACATATAAAATATTGTTTTTCATTGCCAAATCTATGCTTCCGGGAACGGAGATAAAACCTATATTTTCAGGTAATGAAGGGTTTGAATTGTCGATTACATGAACTCCCAGATATCTTTCGCTTATGTAAATGTAATTATCTTTAAAATAAATTTTTCCGGTTGCACACATCTGTCTGGCTGACAAAAACATAATTGAATTTTCTAAATTTTCTCTATTCATAAGAACCGGTTTATATTTTGAATAGAAATCTTCATCGACATAGTTTGGACATGCTGTGAACAGAACAATGGCAGACAATAAAATCAGTATTTTTTTCATATATTTTGTGTTTTAAATTTTAATATAAAGATACATTTTTTTTATTTAAAATCTATTTTAAGAATTATTTTTTTTGAAAATTGGAACTTTTGTTAGTTTAATTTGAGAATGTGAACATTTGAAAATACTTGAATAAGTTATTATAAAAATTAATACAATTTGAATTTTATTTATTTTCAATTATGAAAAAAAATTTGAATTTACAAATGAAAAATAATGTTATAATACAATATATCAACATAATAAAATTATTAATAATCCTTTTGTGAGTAAAAAAATGGCGATATTTAATTATCGCCATTTAAAAATTTTTTGACTATCAATCACAAATTTTTACCCTAACTAATCAATTTCAAAATTAATATTTATATTTGCATAAATCAACTCAAGTCTTGAATTTGCGTGCTATTATTGTGAAATTGTGTATGCAAATACTGAACTGTGATTTTATTATTTACAAATTAATTAAATTAAAACCATGAATAAGAAGAAACTACCTGTAATAATTTCAATAGCTGCTGTATCGGTTGTTGTATTTTTTATTTTTACAAAAGCAACATTTATTTTTATACAACCCGGTGAAAGGGGTGTGATATTCAGACCTTTTGGCTCAGGTTTGGATAAAGAGCATATTTTTAAAGAAGGCGTTCATATTATTGCACCTTGGAATGATATGACCATTTATGAAGTTAAAGAACAGTCAATTGAGTTTAGTGCTGATAATCCTGTTTATACAACTTTAGATGTTTTAGATAAAAATGGTTTAACAATTGAGGTTGAGGTAACTATAAGATTTTATCCAGCTTACGATAGCATTGGAACAATTCACGAGAAATTTGGACCAAGTTATCCCGAAAAACTTGTTGTTCCTGAGGTTCGTTCTGCTGTTAGAAAAATTATGGGAAAATATAAAGCCGAAGAAATTTATTCGACAATGCGACAAGAAGTTGAAGAGGGCATAATATCAGAAACACAAAATAATCTTGCTAATAACAGCATAATAATGACAGCTTTATTGGTTCGTTCAATTGTAATTCCGGCTGATATAAAAACTGCAATAGAAACCAAATTAACAAAAGAGCAAGAAGCATTATCAAAACAGTATGATTTACAGATTTCTTTGCAAAATTATAAAATTGATTCTATTGATGCAGAAGCTATTGCAAATTACAATCATATAATTAATGCAAGTTTAACTGATAAGATATTGAAGCAAAAAGGTATAGATGCTACAATTGAATTGTCAAAATCAACAAATGCTAAAACAGTAATTATTGGAAATTCAGAAGATGGTCTGCCTTTAATTTTGGGGCAGTAATTATCTAGTGTTTTTAAGAAAGCTATGGAATTTCAACTTTAGTTGAATTGTGACTATAAATTTATTTGTTGCAAAATTATTAAATTTCATCAACTGAAGTTGATGTTCCATAACCGCTTTAAAAGAAAATTATCAGATTTGAAATGTTTTCTTACAAATACTATATGTTAAATATTTAAAAATAAATTAATTGCGTTAAATTTAGAATTAAAAATTATATCACCAAAATAAATAATAAATTTTATAAATATGAAACAAAAAATAACCTTCTTTTTGCTTTTAGTTTTAACATTATTTTCTTGTAAATCAAACAAATATTTTGTTGAAGTTGAAAATATAAAAGAAGTAAATGAATATAAACAGAATCCGTTGTTATATGTTTTACCTCAAACTGTTATAACATTTGATGTTGAAATTACAAAAAGTGTTTACAAAAAAGGTCCTTTTGCCGAATATGCCGAAGAGTTTCTTGGAATAAAAGATGTTGCAAAAGAAGATGCAACGGTATGGAGTATTTCAGATATTGATATTCAGTCGTATGCAAAAGTAGATACTAATCAGATTTATGTTATTAACAGTAATTTTGAAAATATTTCAAATCAGCTAAATTTGTCGAAAGAAGGTTTTTTGTTAAGTATAAATAAACCCGTTGGAACATATTCAAGCGATATCGAATTTGGAGATAATATGATAATTGATAATGATATAGATATAAATTTATCGTACGGTGAAGTTATGGTGAAAAATAATTTAAAAGAAGTTTATGATACAACTTATAATGAAACTGCTGCTGATACAAGTTTTATTGACATTCCGATAATCAAAACTCAACTGGTAAAAAAGACAGAATCTGAACAGGCTCAAGAACTTGCCGAGCAAATACTTACTTTACGTGATGATAAAAATGCTATACTTGTTGGCGAAGGCGATAGTCAGTATTTGCCAGATGGAATATCTTTACAAACAATGCTTAACGGACTTGCGGTTTTAGAAGAAGAATATTTATCTATGTTTATTGGAAAAACATTTGTTATCAAAAAAACATATCACTTTGAATACACTCCTGATACAAAAAGAAAATATAAGCAAGATATAATATTCAGATTTTCAGAAGATGAAGGATTATTTTCGGCTGATAACATAAAAGGGAAACCTGTTTATTTACAGATTTTATCAGATAATTATACTTCTTTGATTGATAATTTTGTAGAAAGTCAGAATTTAATTAAAAGAATTGAAAAAGTAAACGAGAAAAATTTGGGTTTGGTTTATCGTTTTCCAGAAAAAACAAAACTTAAATTGATTTATAAAGATAAAGAATTATTTACTAAAGACTTATTAATAGCACAATATGGTTCAAATTTACGTTTACCGGCAAATTTATTTTTAACCAATGAATATTCTATTGAATTTTATCCAAAATATGGAACAATAAAAAGTATAGAGAAAATTATTGATACAAATAATAAATAACTTAATTAACATTATATTATGAAAAGTTTTGATGAAATATTGAGTTCAGGTGTATTAAACTTGTCTGAAATCGAAAATTTTAGACAGGAACAGGAAAAAATTGAAAAAGCAAAACAAAAAAAAGGTTTGATAATTTCAGGAATAATTTTATTTATTACATGTTTAATAGCCTTCGCGTCTGGTCTTTTCCCATTGTTAATAATTGTTCTAATAGTAGGAATAATTGCTTATTTAATTTGGTGGGGAAACGTAAAAAATAAATATATAGTTGCAATTAAAGAAAATTTAATTCAGAAATTAATAAAATCAATTGATGAAAGTTTTGGATATCAACCAAATGCAATGATACCAAAAGATGTTTTTAAAGAATCCAATCTTATAAAAACTTTCAATCAATATTCAGGGGAAGATTATTTTTTTGGGCGAATTGACGATATTCCAATAGAATTCAGCCAATTATTAGTTAAGCAAAAACACGATAAATCAACAGTTACACTTTTTAACGGAACTTTTTTTGTTGCTGAATTTAAACAACATTTTCAGGGACGAGCTGCTGTTGTACCAGATACTATGGAAAAGACTTTTGGAGCTTTTGGTCGAGTTTTTCAAAAAATTACAATTTTCAGAGATAATTTGATTAAAATAAACGATACAGAATTTGAAAAACAATTTGCAATTTATAGTACCAACGAGCAGGAAGCTAATAAACTACTTCAAGGAAATTTAAATAATTATTTATTACAGCTTAAAGCTGAAAATCCTTCAGGAGTATTTTTTGCCTACAATAAGCAAAAATTCTATCTTGGATTATACAGCAAAAAAGATATTTTTAAAGTAGATATTAATAACCAAATAGATGCAAATATTTTAAGAGAATATTATGACGAAATCGTTAACAGCTTGAATATTGTAATAAATATTTATGCTTATTTAGAAGAAAATATGGCTAAATCATCATATCAAACATTTGATTATTAGTTTATTAATTGATTACTACTTTATTAGTATGGCACTATATGAAAATGTTTATTTTCAGTTAGTTGTAAAAAATCGTTTCAATTTTTTTATCAATGAACTAAAAAATTGTACGCAAGTATTGCTCATACAAAACAAAAAAATAAATAATTAGATAAATAATTTGATTGTGTACAAAAGTAGTGACTTTTCCAAAAATCATGTCATCATGAACTTTTTCATAAAGCGAATAAATGAACTCGTGGATTTTTGCTCTTATTGAAATAAAAAGTAAATTTGTTGTAATATATTTACATTCAATCTTCCAGATATACTTTTTATTACTTTACTGCATCCATCAAAGAGTTCCCTACGGGATGACAGTTTGGTTTGTTTTGATGTTAAGTCACTATTAATTTACGCTATCAATAATTTTGTAAATCCTGATTTTGTAATTTATTGAATTTAAATTAAATAATTTCAATTTATACTAATATGTCTAAATAATTTAGAATTGAACACAAAGACACGGAGACACAAAGTATTTTAATTTAGTGTCTTAGTGACTTCGTGTTAAAAAATAAAATCCAAATTATATTCACAATTTAGTATATCTCATTACATATCAATTAATTTTTCTGCATTTAATTTTTTTTTTCCGTTAACGAACAAACAGACCTGTATTAGAGATTCTGAATAAAAATTTGAATATATTTGCAGTCTAAAATCATTAGATAATTATGAAACCTCTTTTAAATTTTAGAAATTTCCTTTTATTCATTCTAATACTTATTAGCAATCAGACTTTTGCACAATTAAGTAATTTTGTATTCGAAAATATCGGAATAAAAGAAGGACTTTCGCAAAGTCAGATTAACGTTATATATCAGGATAAAAAAGGTTTTATTTGGTTTGGTACTCAAGATGGACTTAATAGATATGATGGTTATAATTTCAAGATATTCAGACCCGATTTCGAAAATCCCGAAAAAAGCATAAATATTGGATATATATTAAATATTCAAGAAGATAACTTTGGAAACATTCTGATTGGCACACTTGCAGGAGGTTTAAATATTTACGACCCTGTGAACGAAAAATTTTACTACTTTAAAAATGACCCCGAAAATAAAAACTCAATTTCGGGCAACAATGCAAAGTTTATTCATACCGACACTAAAAACAATATCTGGATGATGAACGAAAATGGGTTTTCAAAATTAACTTTTCCGGTCGAAAATAATTTTGATTCGGTAATAGTCTATAATTTTGATACTTTCCTTGGTATTTCTCCAAATAAATTTTCTTCTTATCCATTTATAGACAAAAACAATAACTTAACTATTTTCTACGACGGAAAAATATATTTTTTCGACAAAAATGATACAGATTTTGAAAACTATACATTTGAAAATTTACCCGAAAATTCGTTTCAAATACGTAAAGAAGCAAAAAACATAATTAACACAGGCTATGATTACTACAAAAATATCTGGATACTTTACAACGATAGTCTGGAAAAAATTACTGACGTAAAAAACAATAAATCCGAAGTTTATTACTATACAAATAATAAAAATATTGAATTTACAGACATGTTTATTGTGGGACGAGACAGTTGTGTTTATAGTCCGACAAAGTATTTTGGTATGCCAATTATAAATTTAAAAACCCACCAAGCTGATATAATATTAAACGAAACTTCAAACATTAAAAGTTTGTTTTCTAACAATATAAATTGGTTTATTGAAGATTCAAAAGGCGTTTTCTGGATAGGAACAAATTTGGGAATTTCAAAATATAGTCCCAGAAAAAACTTTTTTAAACACTTTTATTCTAAACCAAACGATCAGAACTGGTTGCATGATAATATGGTGTTTTCACTTGGCGAAGATAAATACGGAAATATTTGGATAGGTATTTTGAATGGAAAAGGTCTATATATTTATGACAAAAAAAATAACACCTTTAAAAATATTTCTCCGGCTAATTCACCCGGCTCAAATCATTATTCGAACAATGTTTTCTCATTTTTCAAAGATAACAATGACCAGGTTTGGATTGGAACTTATGGAGGAGGATTAGCAAAATACAACGAAAAAACTAACAATTTTACTTTTTTCCAAAATAATCCCAAAGATTCAACTTCAATCTCAAACAATGTAATTTATAGTTTTGCAGAAGATAAAAACGGATATTTGTGGATAGGAACTTCAAACGGGTTAAATAAATTTGACAAAAATACTCAAAAATTTGAATATTACTGTTTACCTCAAACTGTTAATGCAAACATTACTGTTACTTCAATAATTATTAATGATGATGGTAGTCTGTGGCTTGGTTCTCATGGAAATGGACTTTTTAATTTGCATTTTGAAAATAATAAACCAATATTCAAAAATTATGTTTCAGATTTAAAAGATTCTACCTCATTAAGTGTTAATCAGATTTTTACAATGATTAAAGACAAAAATGGAGATTTATGGATTAGTACAGCCGGAGGAGGAATAAATAAATTTGATGTTAAAACCGAAAAATTTAAACGTTACACTGTAAAAAACGGATTATCAAACAATTTTGCCTATGGATTGTTGTTTGATAATTTTGATAGAATTTGGATTAGTACAAATTTTGGACTTTCGGTGCTGGACACAAAAACCGAAAAATTTAAAAACTACACAGTAAATCAAGGACTTCAAAGTAACGAATTTAATCAAGGTGCTTTTTTTAAAGATTCTGAAGGATTAATGTATTTTGGTGGTGTTAATGGTTATAATGTTTTTAATCCTAATACAATAGCTGTTGATACAATAACCGCAGAAGTTATATTTACCGATTTTAAATTATTTAACAAATCAGTTGTTCCGGGTGAAAATTCTCCTCTCAAAAAATCAATAGCTTACGCTGATGAAATTATTTTAGAATACTGGCAAAGTGATTTTTCGTTTGAGTTTTGCTCCAATAATTTCAGCTCACCATCTGACAATATGTTCTCGTACATGATAGAAAATTATAATAATACTTGGGTCGATAATGGAACAAATCACAGCATTTCGTTTGCAGGTTTTCAGCCCGGCAATTATGTTCTTAAAGTAAAAACAGCTAATAGTGATGGAGTTTGGAGCGAAAATCCTACTTCTATCAGTCTTATTATTAGACCTCCATTCTGGAAAACTACTTGGTTTGTGATTTTAGAAATAATTATACTAGTTTTTTTAATTTTCATTTTTATCAGATTACGAACCCGTAAATTGAAAAAAGATAAGCAAATTCTTGAACAGAAAGTTGTTGAAAGAACCGCCGAAATACAAAAACAAAAAAGCGAAATTTTAGAAAAAAACGAAGAGCTTCACCTTTTAAACGAAGAAATATCTACACAACGTGATAATTTACAGGAGTTAAACGAAGAATTAAAATCAAAAAACGAAGAAATAAGTACACAACGAAATAATTTACAGGAATTAAACGAAGAACTTAAATCTAAAAATGAAGAAATTAGCACGCAACGAAATAATTTACAGGAATTAAACGAAGAACTTACCGTAAAAAACGATGAAATTAATAATCAAAAAGATGAAATTGAACGAAAAAATGTAAGCATAACCTCTAGCATTCAATACGCTCAGCGAATTCAAAAAGCTGTTTTTCCATCATTAAATATATTAGATTCAAATTTTGAACAAAACTTTATCTTATTCAAACCAAAAGACATTGTAAGTGGCGATTTTTATTTTGTAAAACAACATGCTGATATTATTTACATAGCAGCAGCCGACTGCACAGGTCATGGTGTACCCGGAGCTTTTATGAGTATGTTGGGTATTTCATTTTTAAACGAAATTGTTTCAAAAACAGAAATCCCTAATTCGGGCGAAATACTTAACGAACTTAGAAATCAAATTAAAAATTCGCTGCAACAAACCGGACAAACCGGCGAACAACAAGACGGAATGGATATTGCATTTTGCTCAATTAATGTTAAAACATTAGAAATGAGCTTTGCAGGTGCACATAATCCATGTTGGATATTTAGAAATGAAAACCAAAAAGTGAAAAATGAAAATTTTGAAGAAAATGAACTTTTCACATTTAACTATAAACTCTTAACTTTAGAAGCCGACCGTCAACCGGTAGGTATTTTCCTTAAAGAAAAACCATTTACCGAACAAAAATTTCAACTTCAAAAAGGAGATTTTTTCTATTTATTTTCTGATGGTTACGTTTCGCAATTTGGTGGCGAAAAAAACGAAAAATTTAAGACAACTAAATTAAAACAAATATTATCCGAAATATGTCAAATTGATTTAAACGAGCAAAAACAAATTATCGAAAACAAATTCAACGAATGGAAAGCTAGTACAGAACAAACTGACGATGTATTGATTATGGGTGTAAAAATTTGATAATATTAAAAAAAATGGAATTTCTACTTTGCTTTTTTATAAAGTATTAAAAAAATAAATACAATTATACAATTCCGTTTTTTAAAATTTCAGTATATTTTGATAATTATAAAATAATGAATATTAAATTAATTGTTCGTTTTATTATTAAATCATAATGTATAAACAGAACGCAAAGTTGTGAATTCTAAGTTATTAAATAAGAATTGTTAAAAGTTTTAAATATCAGTGTTTAGATAAGTTGCAAAAAGTTCTCAATTTATAGTTTTAAATATTATAAGATTTTCGTATCGTTATTTATTAAATTATTTAATTAATATTCATAACTTTAATCATATATATAATATTATATGATAAAAAAAAACCATAACTGAATGTATAAACTTATTTGCAAATATGAATAATTGTATTAATTTTGAAATATCTTAAATCTTATTAAAATTATTGTACTATGAATAAAATCACAGTTATTGGTGCCGGTAATGTTGGAGCAACTTGCGCAAATGTAATTGCACATAAAGAATTAGCTCACGAAGTAATATTAGTTGATATCAAAGAAGGACTTGCCGAAGGCAAAGCGTTGGATATTTGGCAAACATCTTCAATTGATAACTTTAACTCAAGAGTTGTTGGTGTAACTAACGATTATTTAAGAACCAAAGGCTCAGGCATTATTGTAATTACCTCCGGTCTTCCTCGTAAACCCGGAATGTCGAGAGATGATTTAATTAAAACAAATGCAAGCATTGTTAAAGATGTTACTGAAAAAGCAATAAAATATTCACCAGATGCAATAATTATTGTCGTTTCAAATCCTTTAGACGTAATGACTTATGCTGCATATAAAACAGCCAAAAAGCATTCAAAAAAAGTTTTTGGTATGGCAGGAACTCTTGACACGGGCAGATACAGAGCCTTTTTATCTGAAGCACTAAATGTTTCGCCAAAAGACATACATGCTTTGTTAATGGGTAGTCATGGAGATACAATGGTTCCACTTCCAAGATATACTTCAGTTGCCGGAATACCTGTTACTCAATTACTTGGAAAAGAAGTTATTGATAAAATTGTTGAAAGAACACGTAAAGGCGGTGGCGAACTTGTTAATTTAATGGGAACATCTGCATGGTATGCTCCGGGAGCGGCTGCAGCTCAACTTGTTGAAGCTATTGTTGATAATCAAAGAAGAGTTTTCCCTGTTTGTGCATATTTGACCGGTGAATATGGTATTAATGACATATATATAGGTGTACCTGCTGTAATTGGTCAAAATGGAATAGAAGAAATTCTCCAAATTGATTTAGATAAAGAAGAACAAAAACAAATGAAACAATCGGCTGATGCAGTACATGAAATGATGAAAGTTTTAGATGAAATGAATATTATCGAATAAAATACTATCAAAATTAAAAAACCGGATAATTTCCGGTTTTTTTATGTCAATTTGAAATAATACTAAACCGACATCAAAAACACCACTGCACCTTTGAGGTGTTTTCACCATAGCCATCAGGTTAATTTTTAAATTGCTAAATTTAAGGTATTTATAATTAGATTTTTCAAATTGTAAATACTTTTTTAT
>Ga0316608_1001111_pt1 | contig 11121 bp, 5 predicted proteins | sample MIS2016152B_MG_FD_207673 | JGI IMG/M metagenome (GOLD analysis project Ga0316608, IMG submission 207673) | Microbial mat bacterial communities from Middle Island sinkhole, Lake Huron, Michigan, United States - MIS.2016.152B | ecosystem: Environmental > Aquatic > Freshwater > Lake > Sediment... | reverse complement strand
AAATGTGCCGTTGGCCTATCCCATCGCCCCAGAGCTAGGGGTTGACCCTAATCAGCCCGCAACGGTGCTTAATGTACCTGACCCTGACGTGATTGCGGCGGTGCAATCAAGCTGGCAATTTGTGAAAAAACAGGGCGATATTATGTTAGTTATTGATACCTCTGGCTCCATGTCGGGCGATAAAATGGAGCAAGCCCGTGAAGCGGCTAATAAGTTTTTAGACAGCATGCCGCCAAAAAACCGCGTGGGCTTGATAGCCTTTAGCTCATTCCCAACGGTTCTTAGCCCCTTAGCCTCAGTTGAATCCGCCCGTGCGCTGATGCATGAGCAGATTAATGGGCTACAAGCCAGGGGCGATACGGCTCTATATGACGCTTTATTGATGGCAATTGAGGAAAAAGATAAACAAAGTGGGGAAACCGATGACCGTATTAAGGCGATTGTTATGCTGAGTGACGGACAAGATACCTCTAGCCAAGCGGCCTTAAATGATGTGATCGCTAAAATTAACTCGGCACGCGGCGGGCGTAATCCCATTTTAATAATACCCGTCGCTTATGGCTCAGATGCGGATATTGCGGCTTTGAACGGCATTGCCCGCGCCTCCGCCACCAAAGTGCAGTCAGGCGACCCAAAAGATATATTACAAGTATTGGAAGTTATAAGCAGCTACTTTTAGAATTAGGAATTAGGAGTGATGAGTTACACCCCCCCTCAATCCCCCCCAAAGGGAGGGAAGTTTTTCTCCCTCTCCCTGTGGGAGAGGGCTGGGGTGAGGGTTTGGTGTAACTCATCACTCATCAGGAGTTCATCATGATTGACCTTGCCCCACCAGAGTCGTTAACTGCGCCTAAAGCCGTAGAGCCAGTCAAAAAAGAACAGGCCGATGGCCTCGTAAAATTGGATAATCCGACCTTTGACCGATTGGACGCGAAGGCCGTTGAGTTTGTGAATGAAGTGTTACAACAAGGGGTCAATAGTGAGGCGTTTAAGAATAAAGTGAATGTCATTCACAACATGGGCAATAAAGAAATTCGCGACGCGGCCAACATGTCCAACCGCATGTTGGAGCGTTCCGCCGAAGCAACCAGTAATACAATTTTTGATGACCAAGCCCCAATTTCGCGCGCTTTGATAGATCTACGCCAAACAATAGAGGAATTAGACCCATCTAAACATGGCGATTTATTATCGCCGCGTAAAATTTTGGGGTTGATACCCTTTGGCAATAGGCTGGATGATTATTTCATGGAGTATCAATCTTCGCAAAGCCATATTAACAGCATTATTAACACGTTGCAACGTAGTCAAGATGAACTCCGCAAAGATAACGCCTCCATTGAGCAAGAAAAGGTAAATTTGTGGAATACCATGCAACGGTTACAAGAGTATGTCTATGTGGGCAAACAGATTGATGCGGCATTAGAGACGCGAATTGCGGAGATTGCGGCGCAAGACTCTGAAAAGGCGCGGGTGGTGAAAGAGGAAATGCTCTTTTATGTGCGTCAGAAAGTGCAAGATTTACTGACGCAATTGGCGGTCAGTATTCAAGGTTATTTAGCGTTAGACATGGTACGGAAGAATAATTTGGAGTTAATCAAAGGGGTTGACCGTGCCACCACCACCACCGTTTCGGCCTTACGAACTGCGGTTATCGTAGCGCAAGCCCTCGCCAACCAAAAATTGGTGCTAGACCAAATTAATGCCCTTAACACCACAACGGGCAATTTGATTGAAGCGACCTCGGCCATGTTAAAACAGCAATCAGGCCAAATTCACCAACAAGCGGCCAGCGCGACCGTGAACATTGAGCAGTTGCAAGCGGCCTTTAATAACATTTATGAAACAATGGACATGGTTTCAACGTATAAATTAGAGGCGTTGGATAACATGAAGCAGACGGTAAATGTATTGTCAGGCGAAATCCAAAAAGCCCAGTCATACATGGACCGCGTTCGCAGCGAGGAAGTGTCACGAGCTACCAATAAGATACTTAGCTCAAACGATAGTTTGATTTAAAACGTGAAGGGGGAACGCGAAGATTACGAAAAAAACGAAAAACGCGAAAGGGTTACTTTCGCGTTTTTCGCGTCTTCTTCGACCTTTTCGCGTTCTTTTTCGACCCTTCGCGTTACAGGTTATCGTAAGCAATGGCTTCAACAATGGCGCGACAAATGGCTAGGGGCGTAGGCCCGTCCACAATATCGACAATGTATTCACCTGTAGAAGTATGGGAATAGGTATGCCCCGCCCATTTAACAATCCGCATGCGGATAGTGCTACGCCCTAAGGAAGACATGGTAAAACCATACCCTAACTCTTGTAAGCCATCTAAAGCCAGCCATGCTAATCCTAATTGGTCGGTATAATCTAACGGGGTGGTATGATTTAAGAATTTAGCAATCGTTTCATTAATATTTTGGTATCTATCTATAACAATGGTTGACATATTGACCTCATCTCGCTGCTATAATTTTCCTTACCCATGATAACAGATTTGAGGTGGTTTGGATATAGCCAATTATGTCTACTAAATATGGTTGCACCTGGCTCAATCCCGACTCCCATAGCAAACTCAACGCCCGTGCGCGGGTTTACCCGCCACTGATACGGAAGTAAGATTTGGGACTTTCCCCAAAATCAGTTATCATGTGAATCACTAAACTAAAAGAGTGTACCTGAATGGAGTACACTCTTTAACTTTTAGTTATCAGGTGACTTGCAGTCACCTGATGACTAAACACGGAGAACCCCATGTTATCCCAAACCTTAACCCCACCTCGTCAGGTGATGCTTGATGATAGCCACATTCATTACCCTGACACTGACGGAGAACCGATGGCTGAAAGTGATTTTCAATACAAATATCTCGTTTATTGCCGCGATGCCCTAGATTTCCATTTTCGGGCTGACCCGCAAATCTATGTGTCGGGTAATCTGATGATTTATTACGAAAAAGACAACCCGCGCAAATCCTTCTCGCCCGATGTTTTTGTGGTGTTGGGTATTCCCAAACATGACCGCCCCATTTATAAAACGTGGGAAGAGGGCAAAGTTCCTGATGTGGTCATTGAAATTACCTCTAAAACAACCGAGAAAAAGGATCGAGTGTTCAAACCTGTTTTATATAGTCGCTTAGGAGTTAAGGAGTATTTCATGTATGACCCCACAGGCGATTACCTTGACCCGATATTACAAGGTTTTTGGCGAGATGAAGATGGCAGCTACCAAGAAATTGGGGCGACTGATGAAGGGGGCATCATCAAGCTAGAAAGTTATCTTTTGAAATTAGAGTTACATGTGGCAGAGGGACACTTACGATTATATGACCCTGAATCCCAAAGCTATTTGACCAGTTATGCGGAAGAACGAGTCGCTCACCAACAGGAAACCGAAGCCCGCATGGAGGCCGAAGCCCGCGCTCAAGCGGAAGCGTTGGCACGTGAACAGGAAACCCAAGCCCGCATGGAGGCCGAAGCCCGCGCTCAAGCGGAAGCGTTGGCACGTGAACAGGAAACCCAAGCCCGCATGGAGGCCGAAGCCCGCGCCGCAGAGTTAGAGGCAAAGTTGCGCGAGTTAGAGGCGAAGTTAGCCCAGCCCTAGACCTCACAGGTCTTCGAGACCTGTGAGGTCTAAAAACGCAACAGCCCACCATGTAACATGGTGGGCTGTTTTCATTTTTCATTTCTAATTTCTCATGGAAGACAGTATAATGTCAGCATATCAAAACTCTAGGACTTACGCAAAAATCGCGGAGTTAGCACGCCCTCGTGCTATACTGCGTTTTATTTGAGAGTTACACTTTTGCTATGACTGGCAGGAGTCCGCAATCCTTTGCGGATAGCCCGCAAATAATTGCGGACTCCTGCGCCGAAAGTGTAGTTTTCATTTGATATGCAGTATAACAGTGACATACGAGGGCGTGTGTCACTCCTCAAAATGAACGGTTTTGCGTAAGTCCTAAACTCAAGGAAAAATGCATGATTGGGGAAACAGTTGACCAACGGTATTTAATAGAAGCAGTCATTGGGCGCGGCGGCATGGGCGTGGTTTATCGGGCGCAAGATTTGCAGGAAAATCACCCTGTTGCGCTGAAATTTCTCCATGCCTATATGGACATGGGCAGCGAGGCCACCTTAACTCGCTTTCAACGTGAGTTTCGGGTTTTGGCGCAGCTTGACCATGCGCGCATTGTGCGTGCTTACGGTTCGGGCAAATATAACGATGTACCTTACTTAATTCTGGAATTTTTGGCAGGGCGCACATTGGCCGAAGAGTTGCATGATAAACCGTTGCCACGCTCCAAATCACTTTATTTAGCGCAACAAATTACCGAGGCGTTGGTTTATTTACATCGCCAGGGGCTAGTTCACCGTGACCTTAAGCCAGGCAATCTCATGCTCATTACGCCAGAGGATGACCCACAAATTAAATTAATGGATTTTGGCCTGGTACGAATAAGCAATCTATCGCAACAATTAACCCAGGAAGGAACGGCTTTAGGCACAGTGGCCTACATGTCGCCCGAACAAGCCCAAGCCCTGCCCATTGATTTTCGGGCTGATTTGTATGCGTTAGGGATTATTTTGTATGAAATGGTTACGGGGCGCGTCCCATTTAAGCACCAAAACCCCGCCGTAATGCTTATGCAACAAATGACCAACCCCGTCCCGCCACCGCGCCAATTCAATTCGCAAATTGATAAACCGTTAGAAGATTTTATATTACAATTACTCGCGAAAGAGCCGTCAGAACGCCCACATAGCACGGAGGAGGTTAAATCTCAATTGCGGCAATTGGCCGAAACGCCAAGTCAAGTCAACAAAGTACGGCAAATTTCGGAAATTTACGCTCAATCACCCGCGCAACGGGTTGACCTCATTCCCCGTATTCCGCTGATTGGGCGTGCCGCCGTCCTTAATGAATTGGGACAGGCTTGGGCAAAGTCAACGGAGCAACATAGTCAAGTGGTTATCGTGGCGGGGGTGGCGGGCGTGGGCAAAAGTCGGCTCATAAATGAAGCGGCTTTACCCATTCGGATGAGTGGTGGCAAAGTTATCCAAGCGCAATGTCGGGAACATGCCACCTTGCCTTATCAACCTTTCATTGACTTGTTGGCTACCGCACCGCCCGTCGCCCGCCAGCAATTTCCGCCAGAACTGGCGCGCTTATTGCCTGATGCCCCTCCTAGCTCTGGTGAGATTCATTTAACCGACCCCACGGAAGCCAAACGACGATTATTTATGGCTAGTTGGCAATGTTTCCATCAGGTGGGTCAAACACGCCCATTAATGATAATTATTGAGGATGTCCAATGGGCTGACCCTTCCACTTTGGAGTTATTAGACTATCTGGCTCATCAAATCAAAACCGCCCCCGTTCAGATATGGCTCAGTTATCGCCCTGAAGAATTACACCCTCATTCGCCACTGGTTAAAATGTTGACCGAATGGGAACGTCAAGCCAGCGCGACCATGATAAAACTGCCGTTACTGACCCGTGACCAGGTGGGCGATTTTCTGCGGGCGGCATTGGGTCAAAGTTATATTTCGAATTGGTTGATTGATAGCTTTCATCAAGCGACGGAAGGCAATCCATTATTTATTGAGGAAACGCTCAAGGCTCTGGCTGCCGAGGGCAAGGTGGATGAGTGGATGAAGCAGGCCACCAGCCAAGCCTTAAGTTTGCCCACTTTAGCCCTACAATTGCCGCAAAATGTCTTGGCCTTAGCCGAACGACGGCTGCAATTGCTTTCAGAAAATGACCGCATGACCCTAACGGCGGCGGCAGTGATTGGGCCAGAGTTTGCCTTTAATGTCTTACAAGAAGTGGCGCAGGTGGACGAGGAGACGCTGTTAGATGCCATTGACCGTTTGTTGGCGAGTCGCTTGATTGCGGAATTGCCCATGAAGGGTCGCGAAGACCGTTATCGGTTTAGCCAAGAAGCGTTGCGCCAAGCCCTATTACAAACCGTTAGTCAACGTCGTTTGCGCCTCCATCATCGGCGGGCAGGCGAGGCCATGCTCAAACTGTATCCGACACAACATCCCCGCTTCTGGCCGATATTGGCGCACCATTTTGATGAGGCGGGAGATGCCCCGCGCGCCCTGAAATACCATCAAGATGCTGGCGACGCGGCGGCTAAAGTGTATGCCAATCCCGAAGCTATTGGGCATTATCAGCGCGCCTTTGCCCTGGCTAAAAGTGAGGCTGCGGAGGTTTTGGTGCAAACATTAGGGGTGAAATTAGGCCGCCGCTTGGAGTTAAATAATCAAGCAACTGAGGCCAGGCAAGTTTATCAAGACATGGTAACATTGGCGCAAAATCAGGGTAATAAATCATTAGAATTGGCGGCATTGCTGGCGCAAACAACCCTCTATGTTACACCTACGCCCATGTATAACCCCGCCCAGGGGCAGGTGATGGGCGAACAAGCTCTGGCGTTAGCCTGCCAACTGGCAGACCGCCCCGCCGAGGCCAAAGCCTTATGGAACTTGCAATTGGCGGCCATAAATCAGGACAAAATAAGAGAGGCCATTGCCTATAGTGAACAATCGGTTAAAATTGCCCGTGAATTAGGGTTAAAAGAGCAATTGGCCTTTACCTTAAATGATATTTACGGGGCCTATCGCGCCCTCGGACAAGTAGAACAAACTGCCACCACCCTCAATGAAGCCCGCCAGCTGTGGCAAGAATTGGATAATAAACCCATGTTGATTGATAACCTCAGTACCTATAACATTGAGGCTTATTTGCGTGGTGACTACGCCAAATGTCTCGCTTTATGTGCCGAAATACGACAACTGAGTGAGGCCACTGGCAATCAGCATGGGGAGGTTTATGGGCGGTGGTTATTGGGATTTATTTATGCAGATTACGGGGAAATTGAACCCGCCATTGAGGTGATGCATGAGGTAATTCGTTTAAGTATGGAATACAATTACATGCCCGGCCAAATTTCTACCCCGATTATGTTGGGCTGGGTTCATGGGGCGATGGGCGATTTCGCGCAAGGCATTGAGTGGCTACAAGAAGTGTTACAGCGAATTAAATCAATTGATACCCCCTTTTGGGCTGACCCATTGCCCATGTTAACCCGTTTGTATCTGCGACAAGGTAATTTGACTCTGGCCGAATCTACCTTACAAGAATGTTATACCCACACTAATTTGGCTGAACCTAGCTCTTTTTCGGCTTTATGGATTGGTTTAGCGGCTACTGAGTTCTATTTAGCCCAACAAAATTATACTCAGGCAATTCAAACGGCAGATGAAGCCATTAACAAGTTCAATTCATTACACATTCGACCATGTGTCGCCGAGACACTCTACCTGAAAGGGGTGGCTCAAATGCACTTAAGACAATTCACCGCCGCCGAGGTCAGTTTGACGGCAGCCTATGAATTGGCGACCACCATGCAACTCCGCTTTATTTTATGGGCAATTGCCGATAGTTTGAGCCAAGTGAAAACCGAGTTAGGTCAGGCTGAGGCCGCGACTGCGTTACAGCAGCAAGCACATGAATTGATTGATTTTATCATTGCTCACAGCCCGCCCCATTTGGGCGAGTTGTTTGCCCAATTACCGCAAGTACAAGATGTTATGAAAAACATAAATTAAACCCTAGCGACTTTGCGTCCTTGCGTTGAAATTTTAACGCAAAGACGCAAAGTCGCCAAGAAATTAAATTTTCTGTAAGGAATTTACGATGATTAACCATTTAACAAAACCCATGATTCGCCTCAAAGGTGGGCTGATTTTAGGCGATACTTTAACCATGCTGGTCGTGGTGTGGATTGGCCGCCTCAGCCATGTGGTCAATATTTGGGACTTGAGTGGATTGTTAGCCACGGCGGGGCCATTTCTCTTGGGTTGGTTCGCGGTGATGCCTTTCATGGGACTATTTCAAAGCCATATCTTAATAAATTGGGCAAAGTTATGGCCGCGTCTTACGCTTGGTTGGGCCTTTATCGGCTTGCCTTTGAGCCTTATATTACGCTCTATATCGTTAGGCCGTCCTGCTATTCAGGGAATTATCCCTACGTTTGCGGCGGTCATGCTCATTACCACTACCCTCGCCATGCTGGGCTGGCGGCGCGGCTATATTTGGTGGAGTCAATCACGTTAAGAGCGTGTTTCTTAAATTCCCCTCACCCCCGCCCCTCTCCCAATGGGCGAGGGGAGACAAGATACTCCCTCTCCCAATGGGCGAGGGCTGGGGTGAGGGGAATTTAGTTGTTGCACCCAAATCTTGAAATACTGATACTGAGTGTATCCGAACAGACAAGAATGTCTGTTCTACCGTTGGTAGGTCGGACATTCTTGTCTGACCTGTTCTACCGTTGGTAGGTCGGACATTCTTGTCTGACCTGACCATGTACTAAAAACTAAATGAACAATCCACTACATTTCCGTACTCCCAAAATATAAGTTACAACTTTGATTATTTAGAATTAAAATGGTAAACTAGTAGGTAAACATAATGATAAACGTTCCCTGTATCCCAAGCAGCTAAATCAGCACTTTGTCGGTTAAATTGTGATAAAAAGTTCGCTCTTGTTTGTAGCTTCTTGGCAAAGAAGGGCGAATTTCTGGCGTGAGTCACGCTAATTAGGACTTACGCCAAAAGGCAAAATCCCCCCCTCAGTCCCCCCCAAAGGGAGGGAAGTTTTACTCCCTCGCCCTGCGGGAGAGGGTCGGGGTGAGGGTTCTGCGTGAGTCACGCTAATACAACTTACCTTCCATCAACACCCCCTAAACTTAACTGTTGAATTTTTATATTAATAAACTTTATAACCTGGTGTAGAGATTATGAGTAATTCATCGAAGAAAAACAACTCTGAACTTGACTCTCCGAGTGGCGGCAATACGCCTGATTGGATGCGAATGGCGGCATCTGAAACCGGTGGTAACTCGTCCCTAACTGAAGAAAATACCCCTGATTGGCTCAAATCAATTCAGTCGGGCCAACCTGCGGGTAAACGCCCCAAACCAACCACTGACCCTTTCGCGGGTATGTCGGATTTAGAACGGCTGTTAGCCGAAGAGGGCATTGATTTAGGGGCCGTTGAAGAGGATTCCCCCGAAGGCTTAGAAGGTATGTCGGCCCGTGATTGGCTTATATCCACTTCCGATGATGAATTGGTGCGGAATCGCAAAGGACGGGGAGAAGAAATTGACCTCTCCATGCCCCAAACCAGTGCGGCCGCGGCTGACTCGTCTGCTGCGGCTAGTGAGGATGATGACCCTTATGCGGGTATGTCTGATTTAGACCGTTTGTTGGCTGAAGAGGGGATTGATTTAGGTGGCATAAAAGAGACTCGACCAGCAGGGTCTGAGAAAATGTCGGCCCGTGATTGGCTCATTTCCACCTCTGATGATGAACTTGTCCGCAATTCAGGCAAAAATAGTGCCGTTCTGGATTTAAGTTTGCCTCCGAACATGGCCTCTACCACTAAAACTCCGCCCCCCGCCGCGTCTAAAGGCACAGCCACGGCTAAACCTACACCGCCACCAACCCCTGCCAAAAGCGCGCCTGTCGCCGCCAAAACCACACCACCACCCTCTAAACCCATTGTCGCGGCAATAGAAGATGACCCTTATGCGGGCATGTCCGATTTAGACCGCTTACTCATGGAGGAAGGCATTAGTATGGAGGCGGTTAAAGATAATCGCCCCACAGAATCACAAGGCATGTCAGCCCGTGATTTTCTCATGTCAACCTCAGAAGATGAACTGATTCGTAAGCGAGTGGGGCGTAAAGAGGACGTTGACTTGTCTTTAGCAAACACGCCTACCAAAGCCGCGCCCGTAGCCGCCAAACAAGTTGAAGCAGAGTTACCCGATTGGTTGGCTGAAACAGAAGATGAACCTGCTGAAACTCCCTTCACGGCGGATGGCAGCACAATTTCGCCTGAAGATGATTTGATGATTGATAGCGATGACCTGCCTGATTGGCTGAAGGCAGATGATGAGGAAACCGCCGCGCCTGCCACTATGCCTAGCAACTTTGCTATGGCTCAGAGTGACGAAGATGATGAGCTACCTGATTGGCTCATGGCCGATGATAATGAAGCTGAACCCGCCACGCCACAGACTAAATTAGCGGCTATGGCGGCCAGTGATGAAGATGATGAGTTACCTGATTGGCTCATGGCCGATGCGAAGGAAGAGACACCTGCACCCGCCACGCCACAGGCCAAATTAGCGGCTATGGCGGCCAGTGATGAAGATGACGAGTTACCTGATTGGCTCATGGCCGATGCGAAGGAAGAGACACCTGCACCCGCCACGCCACAGGCCAAATTAGCGGCTATGGCGGCCAGTGATGAAGATGACGAATTACCTGATTGGCTCATGGCCGATGATGAGGCAGAAGCGGCTGCACCTACAACCACCGCGCCAGCCCATAGTTTTGCTCAAGATACGAGTGATGAAGATGATGAGTTACCCGATTGGCTTAAACCAAATGCCGCAGAGAATGAGGTTGTCACTTTAGGTCAGCCCGTTGCGGCAAGCCAGGGTTTGAGTGATGAAGATGATGAGTTACCTGATTGGCTCATGGCTGATGATGAAGCGGCGGAAACAGCCACACCCACCCCGTCGGCAGCCCAGCTGAAGCAGGCCGCGGCGGAAGATGATTTAATGGTTGATGAGGACAATTTGCCCGATTGGTTAAAGGCTGATGATGAGGCTGAAATTACGCCAGCACTGCCTAAGAATGCACTCACTCCTTCCAATGAGGATTCATTCAATGAGGGCGATTTACCCGATTGGCTCATGGGCGATGATGAGGCCGAGGATACTGTGGCCGCACCTGCGCCCACATTCAGCCAACCCACTACCGCTAAAGATGAGTTTGTGGATGAAGATGAGCTACCCGATTGGCTCATGGGGGATGATGAGGCCGAGGTAGCTACACCTGCGCCCACATTCAGCCAACCCACTACTGCTAAAGATGAGTTTGTGGATGAAGATGAGCTACCCGATTGGCTCATGGGCGATGATGAGGCCGAGGTAGCTACACCTGCGCCCACATTCAGCCAACCCACTACCGCTAAAGATGAGTTTGTGGATGAAGATGAGCTACCCGATTGGCTCATGGGGGATAATGAAGCCGAGG
>Ga0316608_1001110_pt1 | contig 11140 bp, 2 predicted proteins | sample MIS2016152B_MG_FD_207673 | JGI IMG/M metagenome (GOLD analysis project Ga0316608, IMG submission 207673) | Microbial mat bacterial communities from Middle Island sinkhole, Lake Huron, Michigan, United States - MIS.2016.152B | ecosystem: Environmental > Aquatic > Freshwater > Lake > Sediment... | reverse complement strand
TTTTCCTGAAATATCATATACTTTTGTTTGATATTGTTCATTAATATCGAAATTAAAAATACCGTGAGAAGGATTTGGATATACATTAATGTTACTTTCGGTACTGATAATGCTTGAGAATCCCCACACATCATTAATTATAACATCTTGGTCAACAATTGTAAACGATAAATTTACTTCAGGGAACTGATTGCTTGTACTTGGATTTCCGGGTACAATCCAGAAATAAAGATACTGATATGCACCAGCTGGTACTTCGTTTAATGTAACTGAGTAAATTCTATTTTCGTCAGGGTCAGTCATTTTAAAGTCTGGATTTGAACCTGGTAGTGCCCATCTTTCGTAATTTCCAATTCCACCGTCTAAATTGTCGCCTCCTGACATATATACATCGTTTGCAATATTAAAATCGCCATTTGTTATTGCTGCATTCATATCAATATTAAATGTTACAGAGAAAGTTGGATCGCACATGTAGTAGATTAAGTTTACATTTATCAGTAACTGATTAAAATCTCCATCAATAAAAGTAGTATTGAATGTATTTACGCCAACACTCCATTCTATTCCTTCAACAAAGTTGAAATCCCAGATATTACCCGAAACATGTTCCATTATTCCTATTACGGAAGTGTTTTTGTAAATATTGAAAGTTAATGCTGGATTAATATCTTCATCAATAATTTCAATTTGCATAGATTCCAGTACATCGCAACTTGCTAATTCATCAGTAATATTATAAATATTGTTGTCTGGTTCTGTTGTAACAGCTCCAAGCAATTGAGATGTAAGTGTTAATGTTCCGGCTACAGGAGGAAGTCCTTGAGCTTCTACTGAAATATCGTCAATAGATAGATAATATGGAGTTGAATTAATATCACCTTTTATACCAATAAAATAATATCCAGATGTTGTAGGTGTAAATGTTCCAAAAAGTTGTTGATAAGCACCATTTGTAATACCTGTTTCTGCAACAATAATATTTGTCATAGCTGCAGCATTTTTAGCACTACCACATGCAATTGTAACTTTTGCATCAGTTGTATTTACTCCATCTTGTCTTGTATAAACTGTAAATTCGTATGTAGTTCCAGCAATTAAAGAAAATTCGCGAGTAAACATCCATCTAGCATTACCAAACTTTAAATAAGAATTAAATGCACCAGTTCTAGGAGCACGATTGTAAGTTGCTAATGAACTATTTGCTGTCCAAACAGATGTTCCTGTTACAGCTTCTTGTGTCCAATCAAAAACTGCGGTTTGGTCAGTGTTTCCTGTTTCAAAACCTTCAAAAAATGGAGCCGTAAGTGGTTCGTAGAAATTAACTGTAATTGTTTTTGAATCATTACTTGTAGCTAAGTCTCCTGTTAAAGCAGATGTTACAGTAATGTTATAATTTCCACCTGATGGAAAACTATAATTTGAAAGAATTGTAATATTTAAAACTTCATTTAATGCAATACTTACTCCTGTAAGATTATAAGTTCCTGTTGTTCCGTTAATATCATAATTTATTGCACAAGAAGTAATTGGTGTTGTTCCAAAATTCTTAATTGTTGCATTTACATTATAATTTCCAATTATTGTACCTCCAACAGGAGATGTAATAGCAGTTATTCCTGCATCTTTATCAGCAACAGCTGTAATTTCGATATCGTCAACAGAAATATAATTAGATAAGGTTTCACCTTTTATACCAATAAAATACAATCCTGTTTCTGAAGGTGTGAAAATTCCTGTTAATTCTTGATAATCACCATTGATTACGCCAGTCTGTGGTACAATATTGTTTACCATTCCAACAGCATTTTGTGTAGAACCATAAGAAACTGTAAGTTTAGCATTTGTAACTGTAGAACCATCTTGTCGAGCATACATTGTTAAGCGATAGCTTGTTCCGGCATTTAACTGAACTTCTCTAGAAAACATCCAACGGCTGTTATTAGTTCCTAAGAAAACATTCCATAATCCTGTTCTTGGAGTCCTGTTATAATTTGTAAGAGTACTATTAGCAGTCCAATTTCCGGTTCCGGTTACAGCTTCCTGAGTCCATTTTACAGGTACTGTTGCTTGGGTATTTCCTGTTTCAAAACCTTCATTATATGGAATAGTATATGGTGCATAAAAGTTTACAGTAGAAGTTATTGAGTTATTATCAGTAGCTAAGTCACCTGCTAGATTTGAAGTTACAGTAATAACATAATCTCCTGCTGTAGGAAAACTATATCCTGATAAAATTGTTACATTTGCTGTACCGTCCATAGGAATATTTTCACCTGATAAATTATAAGTACCTGTTACTCCATTTATATCATAGTTAATTGCACAAGCTGTTATTGTTTCGGTACCATAATTTTTAATTGTTGCGATAACATCATAACTTCCAATAATTAAACCTGTTACAGGTGAAATAATTGCTGTAATTCCAGCATCATTAGGTTGTATTGGATCTATAGAAATATCATCAATTGAAATATACCATGGAGTACTATTCATATAACCTTTGATACCAACGAAATAAATACCTGAAGTAGTTGGAGTTATTACTCCAGAAATTTCCTGATAATTTCCGTTTATTATGCTAGTTTGAGGAACAATATTAGTAGTCATTGCTGCTGAATTGTTATTTGTTCCATAAGCAACTGTAACATTAGCATAAGATGCTGTGGACATATCTTGTCTTGCGTACATTTTAAATCTGTAACTTATTCCAGCTTCTAATAGTACTTCTTTAGTAAACAGCCATCTTTCAGAACTATAATGTAAATATGCATTCCATGCACCAGTTCTTGGTGTTCTGTTATAATCTGTAAAAGTGTTGTTTGCAGACCATACATAACTATCGGAGAAATTAGTTATTACAGCTTCTTGTGTCCATCCTGCAACAGCAGTGGCATGCGTATTTCCTGTTTCAAAACCTTCAAAATAAGGAGGTATAATTGGTGGATATAGGTTTACATTTACTGTTTTTGCATTATTGTCGGTATTTAAATCAGCAGGTAAAGCTGATGTAACTGTAATAATATAATCACCAGCAACTGTAAAGTTATATGCAGTTAGAATGGCAACATCTAATGTTGTATTAGTTGGAATACTAACTCCGGTTAAGTTATAAGTTCCTGTATTTCCATTGATATTATAATCTATAGGACAAGTAGTTATGGTATTAAGTCCATAATTTTTTATTGTTACAACAACATCATAGTTACCTGTAACTCCGTTTACCGGTGATGTTACTGCTACAATTGAAGCATCATTACTAACAATTTTAGAAATACGAATATCATCAACTGATATGTAATTTGAAAGTGTTACACCATTAATACCAAAATAATATAAACCCGTTTCGGCTGCTATAAAAGAACCAATTAATTCCTGATAATCACCATTGATAACACCAGTTTGAGCAATAATTGTATTTGTCATTCCTACAGCCGTTTTAGTAGTTCCGTAGGCAACAGTTATTTGAGCATTTGCTGCGGTAGTTCCATCTTGTCTTGCAAATAAAGAAAAACTATATTCAGTACCGGCAGTAAGCATTACTTCTCTCGAAAATAACCATCTGTTGTTGTTGGTTCCCAAAAATACATTCCATAAATCGGTTTTTGGAGTTCTGTTGAAAGTTGTTAAAGAAGTATTTGAAGTCCAAATTCCAGTACCGGAAACTGCTTCCTGAAACCAGTTGAAAGGTGCAGTAAGTTGAGTATTTCCAGTTTCAAAGCCATCAAAATAAGGAATTATGTATGGTTCATAAAATGTAACTGTTTTTGTTTTCGAATTATTTGCAGAAATCATATCTCCTGTAAGATTTGAAGTTACTGTAATTACTGTATTTCCGCCAGTTGGGAAATTATAGCCTGCCGCAATTGTAACATCAAGTGTAGCATTTGGAGCAATATCTACACCTGTTAAATTATATATACCTAAAGTTCCATTAATATCATAATTAATTGAACATGATGTAATATTTTCAGTTCCAAAGTTTTTAATAGTTGCAATAACATCGTAATTTCCAACTATTCCATTAACAGGAGAAGTAATTGCTGTAATACCTGCATCTAAAGGCACTACAGGTGTAACTGATATGTCATCAAAAGTAATGTAATATGGAGCATAAGGTGCTGTTATGTGAATACCAAAATAATAAATTCCTGCAGAAGGTGCAGTAAATGTTTGCAATAATTCTTGAAATGCTGTATTACTTGGTGTCATTGTAGAAATTACATTTGTCATACCAGCAGAATTAGCAGCTGAACCATATTTTACTTCTACAGTCCAATCGGTATATCCATCGGTAACATACCAAACAGAGAATTTATATAACTGACCAGCTTCTAATACAACAGGAGGTGTGAATAACCAATCATCAGCTGAAAAACTTGTGTATGCATATTTTGTTCCTGAGTATGGTGCTCTGTTATATGTTTGTGAAGTACCAGCTGTTACCCAGTCTCCTGTTTTTGTCCATAGAGGAGAAAAACCTGGGGTTGTAACTGATTCAAAATCTTCAGTAAAAGGAACAGTTAAAGGCGAATATAAATTAACTGTAACTGATTTTAAATCATTAGTAGGTACTAAATCTCCAGTTAAATTAGAAGTAACGTTTATTATGTAATTTCCAGGAGTGCTGAAATTATAATTAGTTGCTAATGTAATATTTAAACTTGCATTAGGTGCTATATTTGCACCTGTCAGATTATAAAATCCTAATGTTCCATTTACATCATAACTTATATTACAAGCAGTTATAGGATTTGTTCCATTGTTTTTTAATGTTGCAATTAAATCATAATTTCCCGTTAATCCAGTAACCGGAGAAACTATTGCAGTTATTGCTGCATCATCAGCAACAACTTGGTTTACAGAGATATTATCAATAAATAAATCATTATCAACATTTGATAAAGTTGATTCACCATAAAACCCTATTTTAATATCACCTGTGTATCCGGTCAAAGGTATTATTACCTCTTCACTTGTATTAGAAATTGGAGTTGCACTTGTCCAAGTTTGCAAAACATTAGCAGAAGACCATGTTACGCCGTTATCCGTAGATATTACAACTACAAATTTGTCATCTTCGCCTAAAGTTGCAGCACCAGTTCCGGCAAACACAGTCAGAGCTAAATCAAACTTGAGATTGTAAACATTTCCCGGTGCAAGTGTAATAGTGGGTGTAAAAGCCCAATCTTTTCTAATTGTTCCATAAATGTTTAACTTTGCACATCCTGTAGAGCCAACATTTGCAAAACCATCTTCATTCCAGTTGCTAGTAGTACCTGTTAATGTTGTTGGACTGACTAATATTCCGGAAGATTCAGTCCAACCTGATGTTCCTAGATACCCTCCTGCAAAATCCTGAAAATAAATTTGTCCGAACATTAAGTTAGACAAAAAAAACAAAAAAAGAAAAACGGATAGATTTTTTTTCATAAGTCTAAAAAATTTAATTGTTTAACATAAAAGCAAAGTTTCTATTCAGTATAAAATAAATATAATCATTAAATTATTTAATTAATTACCTAAAATATTCTTTAAATTATGTTTGATATATTAATAAAATTTCTGTTTAAAAATCATTTTTTAAGATACATACGAAAGAAACTTACTCAAAAATTTAATCTGGTAAATATAGGTTTTAAAATTTAAAAAAGGAATATTTTACTGTTTTTTTGTAACAATTTATTTCTTTTATTGTTGATATATAATATAAAAAGGTAATGTTTATAAAAATGAGGCAGGTATATTTACTCAATTCATTTTCAATAAAATATAACCAAAAATTAATTAATTCTTAAAACAATTAGAAAGGAATAATTTAAAAACCAAAAAAAACATAATTTATAAATACTTTATATTAAGGATGTTATAAAAAACAACAAATTTTGTATTTTGTTGATTATCTGAGTTGTAAAAAAACATAATCCAAAATTATAAAAATTAAATTTTAAAAAAATTATTCATTAAACGGTCAGAAGGTTTATAAACATGAAATCGTTTATCGAATTGTATAATAAAAACGGTATTAAAAAAGTTAATAGAAAATTCTAAAAAAAACTAATGGAAAATGAATGGAAAATTTTATCGAGAAACCCGAAAAATAAGGCAAATTGGTAATTTTATTGACAATAAAAAGCATGCAAATTTTATTCGCTACGATAAAAAACGGAAAAGTTGAATACAACGAAAATTTTGAAAAATATAAATTACTCAAACCTAAAAAATGAATTTATTTAAATTGAGGTTAGAGATTTCTATAAAATATTTTTATTTAATATTTTTGCAAGTAATTCAAAAAAAAATCGTTTCATTAGTATTTATTTAATGAAGATTTTGAAAAATTATAATTTCATTTTTTTTATTTGATGTCTATTTTTAATTTTACAAAAAAAAATACGATGAATAAATTAATTAGTCTCCTCGTTTTATTAATGATAGCAACTAGTCTCATAGCTCAAGATGATACTTATTATTTTGATGATTTTGATGATAATACAAATTTGTGGAAAGAATTTTCTGATGATGACGCAAGTGCAAAAATTCAGAATGGTTTTTTTGTAATTCATAATAAGAAACTTAACTCAATTTATCGCTTTTGGCGAGATGTTTATATTCAGGAAACCAGCGACTTTTCAATTAAAGTTAGAATGAAACAGATTTCAGGTCCTGAGAATTATGGCTATGGAATTATTTGGAATTCTTATGGTTGGAAGAATAGTTATAATTTTGAAATTTCGTCAAATGGTTATTTTAGAATATATTACTATAATGAAGGAACTAAGACTGATATTCAGGCATGGACTAAAACCGAACATATAAATGCTTTAGGTGTTTACAATATTCTGAAAATTGACAAAACTGAAGATTCTTTAAAATTTTATATCAATGAAAATGAAGTTTATACCTGTGCTTATTATGAGGCATTTGGTTCTAATTTAGGTTTTGTACTGGGACAGAATATTATGTCAATGGTTGATTATATGGAAATTAAAGAAGAAGCTCAAGAAATTAAACTTGTTGAAAATGCAATTTCTGATAATGAAAAAGAGAATATGGGACTTTCAATTAATTCCATTTATTCTGAAATTGCTCCAATAATTTCACCTGACGGAAAAACTTTATATGTTGCAAGAGCCAGTCATTATTCAAATTACGGAACAGACAAATCAAAATATGATATCTGGTACTCAGAACTTGGCGATGATGGAAACTGGAGTACTTTGAAAAATATTGGTACACCTTTAAATAATGCCGGAGATAATCTGGTAATTGCTGTAACTGCTGATAATAACACTATTATGGTCGAAGGATTATACACATCTACAGGAACTTACATATCTGATAAAGGAATTTCGATTTCAACAAAACTTGAAAATGGAAAATGGTCTATCCCTCAGGAAGTTATTATTGATAATTATTACAACTATAATGAATATGAGAGCTTTTGTCCAACTACTGACAGAACCGTTTTGGTAATGTCTGTTGAAAGAGATGATTCTAAAGGCATTAAAGATTTGTATGTTAGTTTTTTACAAGATGACGGCACATATTCTGAACCTAAGAATATGGGTAGTGTAATTAACACTTATGCAAATGATGGAACACCATTTATTGCGTCAGACGGAAAAACACTTTATTATTATACTTATGGAAAAGCCGGTTATGGAAGTGCAGATATTTTTGTAACAAAAAGATTAGATGATACTTGGACAAACTGGAGTGAACCTTTAAATTTGGGAACAATGGTAAATTCATCTGCTTGGGATACATATTTTTCTATTTCAGCCTCAAGTGATTATGCTTATTTGGTTTCAACAAAAGATACTTATGGAGATGGAGATATCTACAAAATAAAACTTGACAATGAAGAACTTTTACCTGAAGCAGTTGTACTTGTGAAAGGAATAGTTTATGATAAATCAACAAATAAACCGCTTAAAGCTACTATTACATATAAAAATATTGATACAGATGAAATTACAGCTACTGCAACTTCAAATCCAACAACAGGAGCTTATACAATAATTTTGGAGATTGGTAAAAAATTTGAATATTATGCTGAAAAGACTGGATATTTTCCGGCAACCGAAACTATTGATTTATCGGCTTATACAGAATACGCAGAAATAGAAAAAGATTTATATCTTTCGCCTTTAGAAATTGGTGAAACTGTAGTTTTAAATAATATTCTTTTTAAAGCAGGTTCTGATGATTTTCTGGAAGAGTCTTATTCTGAGTTAAAAAAGTTACTTTTAATGATGAAAACCAATACAAATATCAAAATTGAAATTTATGGACATACCGAAAACAGAGGAGACAAAACACAACTTCTGGAATTATCTAAAACAAGGGCAGAGGCTGTAAAACAATATCTTGTAGATAACGGAATATCGGAAGAAAGAATTACAGATGTTATTGGTTACGGAGATTCAAAACCTCTAGAAAGCAATGATACTGAAGCTGGTCGAAAAAAAAATCGTAGAGTAGAATTTAAAATTACCGAAAACTAAAATAAGAGATGAATTTAAATAATAAAACAATGTCGTTTAGTTAATGATTTCCCTGACTGTCATCCCGTAAGGGAACTCGTGGGTTTGAAAAGAGGATTAAGTACAATGATAATATAGAAAGCAAAAAGCATTTCAATCAAACATTTGAACTTTTTCATTATTTTTATTCCACGAGTTCCCTTCAGGATGACATAACCGTTTTATTTTAAATATATTATTAACTAAACGACATTGATTAGTAATACAAAAAAAATATCCAATAATTCAAATTAACAACATAATGAAATTCAAAATTTTAATCTCAATTTTATTTTGTGCTTTTTCAAATAATTACATTTTTTCACAAGAAAATATTGCTGATTTTTTACCACTAAAAAATGAAAATATTTTATTTTATGAAAATTTCGATAATAACGATAATAATTGGTTTGCCGGCAGCGAAAATAATATGTTCTCTTCAATTTCCAAAGGCTATTTAAGTTTTGGAAATTTCAGTAATACAGGCTCATTAGCACAGTGGCGAACTTTTTATCTTAATTCGGAAAACGATTTTAATATCGAAGTTAGTGTTAAACAAAATTCGGGGTTAACTCAAAATCAATTTGGAATTATCTGGGGAGCAACAGGTTGGGATAATTTATACTGTTTTAATATAGTTTCTAACGGCTATTACAATATTTTTAAAATCGAAGATGGTGAATACAAAGAAATTAAGAAATTAAAACAAGTTACATCAATTCTGCCAAAATATTATTTCAATAAGTTAAATATTTTATATAAAAATGATACATCTTACTTTTTTATAAACGATTCGCTGGTTTTTCAAAAAAAAAATCTGAAAATGTTTGGTCCACAAATGGGAATTTTTATTGATGGAAAAACAGAAATTAAAGTTGATTATTTAAAAATTATTCACCCTGAATATAATAAAAATATAACAGGCTATCCTATAACAGTTAGCAAAATTGAGAAATTAGATATAAAAACAGCGAATGAAATTGAAATAAAAAATCTTTTTTATCAAAGTAATCAGAAAAAAATGTATTTTACAGCTCTAAATTCTGAAAAAAAGGCTAATGTTTATTATTCAAAAAAAGATAATAATGACGAATTTACGGATTTAAAATTGCTTGATACAATATTTGACAGTAAAACAGAAAATTATGTAATAAATTATTTTGAAAAAGATAAATCATTTATATTCTATAATATAACTATTTTTAATTCTATTTCTTATAACAAAATATTATATTCAAAACTCGATTCATTATGGTCTGAGCCAAATGAAATTATAATTGAAAATTTAACAAATATCCCAAAAAAAACTGATTTTTTTATTACAAACGATAAAAAAATAATGTTATTAAATACGATAAATTCAGATTGTTATGGTAATAATGATATATATTATTCTTACTTAACAGAAAAAGGTTATTATTCTGAACCATTAAATATTGGAAATATTGTAAATTCGTATTCAAATGAAGGTTCTGTTTTTCTTTATTCTGATAATAAAACTTTATTTTTTTCATCAAACTCTTTACCGGGTTTTGGAGGTTATGATATTTTTGTAACACAAAGATTAGATGACACTTGGTCAAACTGGTCTGAACCTCAAAATCTAGGACCAATAATTAATACATCAGCCAACGAAACCTATTTTTATATTGATGACGAAAATAAATATGGTTATTTTATTTCTGATATTGAAGGCTTTACAAATGTGTATAGTTTTCTGGTATTTAACGTATTTTTTAAAAATTTAAACAGTAATTAAACCAAAAATATTCGAAAATGAAAAGTTTACTAATTATAATTATCTTGATTTTTTCAGTTACCAAAATCTTTAGTCAAGCAACTGATTATGTTTTTTTTGATGAATTTCTAGTAAATACTAACAATTGGGAAGAATCTTCAAAAGTATCTGAATATGCAAAGGTTTTAAATGGAAATTATTACATAAAAACAGATACAACCTTGGCATTGAGATGGTTTGGAAGACAAATTTTTATAGATTACCGTCAGGATTTTAAAATAGAAGCTAAAATGAAACAAACAGCTGGATATAAAACATCTGGTTATGGATTAGTTTGGGGCTCAAAAGGTTGGGAAGACAGTCATTTCTTCTGTATTACTTCATCTGGATATTTTGCTGTTGGTGGTTATGAAAAAGCTGAATATTATGATGTTAAGTCTTGGTCGAGGTCGAGAGCTATTTTACCAATGTCAAATTATAATACTTTAGCTATTGAAAAATTAGGAGTTGTAATGAATTTCTATGTAAATGATGTAAATGTTTTTACATGTGATTATAAAGAATTTGCCGGTCAAGTACAAGGTTTTATGCTTTTTCAGAATGTTTCGGTAGCAGTTGATTATCTTAAAGTTACCTCAACACCACGAACCGTTGATGTTGCAACAACCGAATTATCCGGTTTAGAAAAAGTAAATATTGGAACAAATATAAATTCAGCATATTCAGAAATTGCACCAATAATTTCGCCTGACGGAAATACTTTATTCGTTGGGAGAATTTATCATCCAAAGAATTATGGTTCTATTAAAGAATGTGATATTTGGTATTCAGAGTTACAGTCAGACAGTACTTGGGGTCCTTTAAAAAACATTGG
>Ga0316608_1001109_pt1 | contig 11144 bp, 7 predicted proteins | sample MIS2016152B_MG_FD_207673 | JGI IMG/M metagenome (GOLD analysis project Ga0316608, IMG submission 207673) | Microbial mat bacterial communities from Middle Island sinkhole, Lake Huron, Michigan, United States - MIS.2016.152B | ecosystem: Environmental > Aquatic > Freshwater > Lake > Sediment... | reverse complement strand
TGCCCTAAAGCCGCCCATAACACCCCGTCAGGAAATTGCCCTTTGAGTTCGGGGTCATGCGCCATGGCCGCCGCGAGGCTGGTTTTGCCAATGCCAGGCCAACCCCGTACCGCCGTTAATAAGGTGGGTTGGGTCTGTTTATTATCCGCCAACCGTTGGCGTAAGGCTTGCATATCCTTATCCCGTCCCACAAAAATGGTCGGGATAGAGGGCGCGGTGCCAGGGGCGAGGGACGGGGTGTTATAAAAATTAATAGTAGCATCACCCGTAGCTGATTGGGCGAGATATTTACCTTCGGCTGATTGTTTAATGTTAGTCAATGGTTACTCCTTAATTGTAATCATGGCATCACCTGTGCCTGATTGGGCCACATATTTACCTGTGGCCTTTTGGTTAATTGTAGGTGGCTTATCTTTCTTTTTCTTATCCTTCACCACACCCACTGCCCGCGCCAACTTCACCCACAGGTCATGGCTATCCACCTCAGCCAATAGCAACGCCCGCACGACCTTCTCATTGGCCTGTGGTGGCAACTCCGCATAAACGGCAGGAAAATAATCGTAACATAAAATAACCAAACGGTTAAAAGACATGGCCTTCAATACAGCCTTACAATTTTGTTTCAAACTCATAGTTTATCTCCTGGTAGCATATTCAACGCGAGAGTGCCTCATTACCCTAACGGTGTAACTTCTAGTATAATGACTTTTCTCTAAAAATCCAGATTTCGAGTAACCTACATGGCCTTAGAATTTGAGTGGGATAGTTATAAAGCATCATTAAACTATAAAAAACATGGGGTGAGTTTTGAAGAAGCCAAAACTATTTTTGATGACCCCTTGTTTATTACGTTGCTTGACGAAGAACATTCGTTTGATGAAGAACGATATATAACGCTAGGCATATCCCATTTAAATCGCTTACTTTTAGCAGCCCACACTGAACGTAATGAACGAATACGTTTAATTAGTGCTAGAAAAGCCACAACCCCAGAACGGAGGTTTTATGAATCCGAATTTTAATGACTATGAATTACAAGACGAGTATGATTTAACAAAATTACGCATTATGCCAAAAGGTCGCTTTGCCCAACGTCAGCCTAAACAGACTATTGCGTTTACCTTAAAGCATGATTTAGTCATACAAATTATTCAATTAATGAACGAAAAGAACTTTTCTAAAGCAACTCTAGCCCAACAGCTTAATACTAGTTTAACCCGCTTAGATAAGCTTCTTGACCCGATGAATGATGCCGTCACTTTAGGCATGTTAGAGCAAATTGCCTTAATTTTAGGCAAGAAATTACGCATTGAATTGGTTTAAGACACGCCTGTCAGCAATTCAACAAATAGGCTTTACCCAATCTGCAAATCCAGGAGTCCGCCATTCTTTGCGGACTTCTTTTTTTATGGCTAACAAACTCTCATTTTTAATTCCCAAATTCCCCCTTTTGGACTATACTACAGCCAAACAAATTCCACCTGTCAATTTTCAGGGGATAAGCCTGGAGTCCAAATCTTCAGATTTGTCCCCCACTGCTCAAATCTAAAGATTTGGACTCCACTAGGCTTAACAAACTTAACCCAATTGATACCTTCAAAGGAGAACCTCAATTTAACCAAATGAGATTACAGAAATTAGCCCTACTCCCTATTCCCTACTCCTTACTCCCTACGCCTAATTTCTCACCTCTCATTTCTCATTTCCCATGAACCCAACCATTCCCCAAAAGTTAGCTGACGTGCGCGGCCGCAGCCTGACTGACCAAGAACTCGCCCAAGCCGCCATTGCCCTGGCGCAAGATTTATTACAAGAAGCTAAATCTCGCCAAACCCCGACAGAATATGCCCAAGCCCAAAAAATTGCGGGCATGATGACCGACCCGCAGGGCAAAGCCCTCACCCTGGCCCTGGCTGACCAAATATTTCGTAGCCATAACCCCGCCCGTAGTGCCGACCAACTGCTTTATTTATTGTACGGTTACGGCCTGCCCAAATATATGGCAAAATGGGAACGCCTCGCGCTGGGTTTAGGCGGTATTGTTGGCAATTATTTACCCAAATTCGTCATGCCCTTCATCACCGCCCGCCTGCGCCAAGAAACTCGCGCCGTCATCTTGTCGGGTGAGGAAAAACCCCTCCGCAAATATCTCCGCAAACGCAGCAAGGCTGGCACGCGCCTCAACCTGAACCAATTGGGCGAGGCCATTTTGGGCGATGAAGAGGCCAACCACCGCTTCCAAGCCTATATTAATTTATTGAAACGGGAAGATGTTGAATATGTTTCGGTCAAAATCTCCTCCATTTGCAGCAACTTAAACATGGTGGCCTTTGAGGATACGGTTTCTTTCGTTAAAATCAAGTTACGGGAACTCTACCGCACCGCCTACAGCCATTATTATCGCTTTCCCAACGGCAAAACCGTCCACAAATTCGTCAATCTGGACATGGAAGAATACCGTGACCTCCAGCTTACGGTAGCGGCATTTCGTCAGGTCTTAGATGAAGCCGAATTTCAGAAATTCAGCGCGGGCATTGTGCTGCAAGCCTATCTGCCCGACTCCCATGCCGTCCAACGGGAGTTGACCGAGTGGGCAATGCAACGGGTGGCGCAGGGCGGCGCGCCGATAAAAGTACGCATTGTTAAGGGCGCGAATCTCGCCATGGAGCAGGTGGAAGCCTCACATCACGATTGGCCGCAAGCCCCCTTCGGCAGCAAAACGGAGGTTGATGCGAATTACAAACGAATGGTAATGTATGGTTGCCAGCCTGACCATGCCCACGCCGTTCATTTGGGCATTGCCAGCCATAATCTGTTTGATATTGCTTATGCTTTGTTACTTCGGGCGATGAATCAGGTGGAGGAGCAGATAGAATTTGAAATGTTAGAGGGCATGGCGAACCATCAAGCCCGCGTGGTGCAGGAGTTGGCGGGTGGGCTGCTGCTTTATGCGCCCGTTGTTAAGCAAGCTGACTTTCACAGTGCCATTGCCTATTTGGTGCGCCGCTTAGACGAGAACACCGCCGAGCAGAATTTTTTACATGATTTATTTGCCTTACAACCAGGCGGGAGCGCGTGGGATAAACAAAAAGGGCTATTTCTGGCCGCGTGTGAGTTGCGCGATAAAATCAGCGATAAGCCGCGCCGCACCCAAAACCGCGCCACTGAACAGCTTACCTTTAACGTGACCGATAGTTTTAGTAATGTTTCCGATACCGATTGGGCGATTCAGGCCAATCAGGTGTGGGCTACGCAATGTATTGAAAGGTGGTCTAAGGTCACAATTGAACCGATTCCCCTGCAAATTGGCGGTGAATTTATTACACCAAATGACATGGCGGAGGGACATGACCCCTCTCGCCCCAATACCGTTGCTTATCGTTATTCGTTAGCTGATGCAACATTGGTTAATCAAGCCTTAACGGTGGCGGTCAAGGCGCAAGCGGCATGGGCGGGCAAACCCGTAGCAGAACGTAAGGCGATTTTAGTGCAAGTGGCAACGGAGTGCGCGCGGGCGCGGGGCGATTTGCTCGGCTGCTTGGCGTTGGACGGTGGCAAGGCCATTCCTGAAGCCGATGCCGAAATTTCCGAGTTGATTGACTTTGCGAATTATTACGCCAGGTCGCTAGATTTAGAAGATAATATGTCAGATTGTGTCATGAAACCACTTGGCACAGTCTTAATCACGCCGCCCTGGAATTTCCCGTTGGCAATCCCTGCGGGGGGCTGTTTGGCCGCGCTCATGGCGGGCAATACGGTCATTTTCAAGCCCGCGCCCGAAGCCACGTTGGTTGGGTGGGAAGTGGCAAAATTGATGTGGCAGGCGGGTGTGCCGAAAGAGGCGTTACAATTCGTCACTTGTCCCGACAATGAAATTGGGCGGGGCTTGGTCACAGATGAACGGGTCAACGCGGTCATCTTGACGGGGGCGCGCAGTACGGCGCAGTTGTTCCAATCATGGAAGCCTGAATTACGCCTATTTGCCGAAACCAGTGGCAAAAACAGCCTGATTATTACGGCCATGGCTGACCATGACAGTGCCATTAAGGATTTAGTACGCTCGGCCTTTGGACATGCGGGGCAAAAATGCTCCGCCGCGAGTCTGGCGATTTGTGAAGCGGAGGTGTATGATAACCCCGATTTTCTGCGACAATTACGAGATGCTACGGCCAGCCTACCCGTTGGCTCGGCGTGGGATACGGTTAGCAAAGTGACTCCCGTTATTCGCGCCCCTGGGCCAGAATTGGAACGGGGCTTGACCACCTTAGAGCCAGGCGAGTCATGGTTACTGAAACCTGAAATGAAGGATAATAATGCCTGTTTATGGTCGCCAGGGATTAAATTGGGCGTGAGACCTGACTCGTTCTTTCATAAAACGGAATGTTTCGGCCCCGTCTTAGGGCTGATGCGCGCCGATAATTTAGCCCATGCGGTGCAACTAGCGAATGACGTTGATTTTGGCTTGACGGGCGGGATTCATAGCCTAGACACGCGAGAAATTGATTATTGGCGGGAACATGTGCAGGTCGGCAATGCCTACATAAACCGTCATATTACGGGGGCGGTGGTGCAACGGCAGCCCTTTGGCGGTTGGAAAGGGTCGGTCATTGGGCCAGGCGCGAAGGCGGGCGGCCCCAATTATGTGTGGCAAATGGGACATTGGCAGCAGGCGAGTTTGCCCAAAACGCAAGCCCCGCTGAATGTGACTGTGGCCGCTTCATTAAAGAGGCTGATGATTGGCATAACCAATGCGGCGGAGTGGGGTTTATTACAAGCCAGCGCGGGCAGTTATGCGTGGGCATGGGGGAGTTATTTCAGCCAATATCATGACCCCAGCCAATTGTTAGGCGAGGCCAACATTTTCCGTTATCGGCCTAGTCGCGGCATTTTGGTGCGGGCAACGGCGGCAGTTTCCAAAGTGAATTTGGCGCAGGTGATTTTGGCCGCGCAAAGTTGTCAGGCCAAATTAACGTTGAGTTTGCAGCCAAGTGACGCGGCGACCTGGAGTTGGTTGGGGCAGCTTACGGGGATTGAAATCAAGTATGAAACGGAAGAATCGTTAATGGAACGGTTGAATGAAGGCATATATGACCGTCTGCGCTTGGTTGAGCCGATTTCTGAAACGTTGCGTGAGGTGGTTAATGCGGTTAATATTGGGGTGATTGATGACGCGGTGTTAGCCAATGGGCGGCTAGAATTGCGCCACTATCTGCGTGAACAGGCCATCTCGGAGACGCTCCATCGGCATGGGAATATCATTCCTGCGCCAAAATATTCTCAATAAAGCTAAACATTTGATGAGTCATTAGGTAACGGCAAATCACCTGATGACTCATCAAATCACTCGGTAAGGCCATAACCATGACCAAATACTTTAATGATGTCGGTTTATGTATCCCCCACCGCCATTACATGGTGGATACAACGCAGAAAATTGAGAAAATCATGCGCTTGATTGAGGCGGGACATTACTTTACCATTAACTACTTAACCACGGGGTGATTTTTTGCGCTTACGTTGCCGTAACTCCGCTGGCACGGGCAAGGTGCTGGGTTCTTCAAAATTTGTTAAGATAATGTGAGTGAAAATGCGCTTGCCCGCGACCATTTCTTCACTATATAACGGGTCAGCGGCCGTATGTAGGTCACTGAACACTACATAATATCCCTCCGTTAAGCCTTCCGTAGCCAAATAAGCCGCTAATTGTCCCTTGCCTTGCTTGAAATAGGTAATGTCACTATATACTTTTGTTTCAATAATATATGACCGTTGTTGATACCGTATCAAAATATCAATGCGCCCTTTGCCCGAAGGCACTTCCAGGTAGCTCTGCCCCTCAAGACGCTCAATGAAAAAATTAAGGTAGCCATCTAACGAATAGTGACAGGCCGACTCCCGCAAATTCCCCGTATCAAACGCCCGAAAGCCTCGCCGTTGCACGTAGGCGCGATAGGCGGTCAACAGCGCATTAAGGTTCAGACCGCCATCAGGATTGATATATTGGGTAACATCATCATGCGCCGAAGTCAAATAATAGCGTGCCTCGCCATTTATCAACGGGCGAAAGGCCGTAATCAACACCTTTTTATATAACGGCACCGAAATATCCGTCTGCCCCGCCAAATTGTCCACCACCCCATGCGCGTACAACCAACTGATGTCGGGGTCATACAACGAAAAAGGCAACGGCTCAGGTTGAAACAGCAATTTTAACATGAACTCCTTTTTCTCCCGCGCCTTTTGCACAATGTTAATGATATTTTTGGTCAACCGTTGGGTTAAGAAAAATTGCAAGGTCGGATAAATAGCCTCCATCGTAATGACTTGGCTACGGTCAGGCACCACTTTCGTTACCAAATGTTGACACAGCGCGCACACCAAACCAGGCTGGCCGTGCGTATTTTCATAAATGGCCTTAACTGCCGCAGGCTCAAAGGGTTGCCCCGTTTCCGTAATATATTGCAGGATAAGCTCTTGCACTTCCTCAAAGGTGAAATAAGGCAAAGGAAATTCCTCCGCGATGTTAAAGGGCGAGGCCGAAGTCAACACCAATTCAGAAATCGTGCTAACCCCAACCAATATTAAGGCATGGAGCGCGTAGGTCGCTTTTTGATGGTAGATGAGGCGAAAAGTATGCATCACCTCGCTTAACACCGCGTCAGGGATACCTTCAAATTCATCTATCACTAAGACGATGGGCGCAAATGGGGCTTCAGGGCGCAGAAAAAATCTTCTCAAATCATCAGCATCGGTGATGATTGGGTTAGAGTTAGGGTCATCACTCGCTAATTCACGACCTAAATGTTCAGTGAAGGCTTGATAAAATTTTTCCTTGCTGACCGTTTTGAGATTTTCAAAACTGACCCATATCGGCATGTAGCCTTCGGTTTTGAGTTCCGCCAACAACAATTGAAAATAGGTGGTCTTGCCCGATTGACGGGGCGCGAAAATGGTAAAGTAACGGCCTTTCCGTACCTTTTCCTTGCCCTCTGCTATTAAAGCATGACGCATAACGGTGTAATGTTCAGTGGGGTTACATGGCCCCGAAGTGTTAAATTCACGCATCGTTAACGAACTCCTCATTCCTTATTTCCCAACATGATACCATACCACTAACACACCAGCAAATGAAAGCAATTTCCTAAACTTTTGAAACCTTTTCCGTAACAAATACCTGCACCCATGCCCTATCCGTTGAAGTAGACCAATTAATATCCATTTTCTAACGCCTCACTCAATTTCTCTATTACGTAATTTTGGCTAATTCGCTCCTGTTCTAACCGCAGATTATGGCGCGCCAGATAGCTAAACATGGCTTGCTCGGCCTCCGTTAAATGGGGCAAATGCGTCACCGTTGTGGCTGTTCCCGTGACGGCAAAGGCTTGAAACTCCGTAAAAGTCGCCATGTCCATCATCACCGAGACGGATTGAGGCAACAGGGCGCGCAATTGGGACAATATTTGAAAACCATGCGCGTCCAAATCGCCCCAATACCAGATAGGAGAGCCGATAAGCCAGGGAATTTGCGCCAATAACTCCACCTTAAAACCACTCCCAAAAATCGCCACCCCGCGCGGGCATGGCGGCAGGGTCAAAAAATTGAGTTTATTTTCCGTAATAATTACCCGTAACTCTGTCCATTGGAGTTGCGCCATTTGCGACACGGGCGCGCTCATATCGCTGACGGGCAGGTGATATTGTTGTAACAATGTTTCATCTAAAACGCGCAGCCGTATGAGTGGCTCATCATAACGCAAAAAATAGCGGCGTTCAAAGTGACTTTCATCAGGCCGCATGGCCGTTTCAGGCAAAATTGCATCTAACATCTCCCGCAAAATGGCGCGGTGTTCCTCGATAAATTTGGTATGAATTTGTAACGGCAATTCCCGCAGATAAAGTTGCGGGCGCGGATTTTCCTGGAAATATCGCCCCACTTGTAATAAATCGTTCCAATCTGCCAGATAAGGTAAAATTTTAGTTGGATTCTCGGTGAGCCAGGGCATGAGCGCAGGTAATAGTTTGTCAGTCAAGGCCACCGCCTGACGAAACGCGGCCACCTCCTTTTTCTTGCCGATAAATTTAAGGTAATCCGCCTCCGCCTCAAATGCCACCCGCGTCGGCCATGATTGCGTACCATATTGCCGAGTATTTATGGTTTCTAACATCACGCTATAGCCATAGCCCAACTCGGTCTTTGACCCCGCCAATAACGCCGTCACCCATTGCTTAATATGAACATAATCATCACTCGGCTTAACCTTGCCAAAGCGAATTTCAAAGGGAAAAAATGGCTCTTGTTTCAGCCCCGATTGCAAAAAAACGGCATATTGCCGTTCTGCTTTCTGACGAATTTCAGTTGGAGTAATCATGATGACATGGAGTCCAAATCTTTAGATTTGACCAATTAAACAAATCTAAAGATTTGGACTCCACCTGTAAATATTTAGGGGATAAGACCAGCCATTATAAGGTTTTGAACCTTATAATAGCTAAATACAACACTACCATCCGCCTAATCCTGCTCACTTTTCTGCTGACGATATTGCTGAATTGTCATATTGTGTACTTTAGAGTCATTTTCCTCAGAATTATTCGTCACAAAATGCAACGCCGAGATATACGGCTCGACAATATGAATTTTATCTAACGGAGTCACCACCAATAATTGCAGCCCCAACCGCTTAAATAACTCCATCGCATAACGAGAATTGGCCTCATCAGACTTACTAAACGCCTCGTCCACCACCACAAAACAGAAAGATTTCGATTTGCCACCTTCATATTTCAAATTAAATTGATAGGCAATCGCCGAAGCCAAAATGGTATAAGCCAATTTCGCCTTCTGCCCGCCCGACTTACCCGACGAGTCCGAATAGTAATTTTTCTCCGATTCGTCCTCATGATAACGCTCACTCGCCGAAAATTCCAGCCAATTCCGCACATCCGTCACCTTCGTCATCCAACTCTCCTCCGTCTCAAAGCGTTCAATCAGAGCCTTAATTCGTTGAAAGCTAATCTCATTACTCTCAGACCGCCCCACATCAGGGAAACATGCCTGTAACGAATCCTTAAAATCAGTCACATCTAAATTGCGCGTATGCTCACTCGCCAATTGAATAAAAGTGGACGGACTGTAATCTATATGTCGTAATGAATGGTTCAAATCTTCAATTTTCGCCTTGATTAACTCCACTTGACCAAACAACGCATTACGAAACATCGTAATATTCACCAGCACCTTTTCATCTAACATTTTCTTAAAGCGTTGCTCATGACGGGGCAAATCATCCTCCTTCACCCGCGCCAAAATCTGCCCAAACTCCGCCAACGCCGACATGGAGGCATCTAATTCGGTTGTTTCGGTGGGATAGGCATTTTTATAATCGTTCATTTTCAACGTCAATTGCGTTTCTAAACGGCCTCTTTTCTCACTCTGCTGCTTACTACGTTTCTGATAATTAAGCCGCGTTTCCTCATGCAGTTGGTCAACATTATCCAAATCAGGCCGCAAGGTGGCTAAATCCGTTTCCAATCGTTGCAAATAACTCTGCGCGACCTCATCGGTAGGCAACGCCTTCATGGTAGCCTGACACTGTTTTTGCCCATTCTCATAACGCTTAATTTCAGCCTGTATTCGCCCCCGCGCCCCCTCTAATTGTGAGCGTACATGGTTAGCTTGCGTAATTTGCTTTTGCACCTCCGTTAATTGCATTTGCAATTGTTGCAATTGATTAGAACTTTGCTCTAACACCAATTTCTGTTGGCGCAGCTTTTGCCACACCAAATCATCGGCCTGCCAATCAATCACCGCGAAATCATCAAACTCCAAAAAGCGATTTAACAGCCCCTGTTTCTTCACCAAATCGGCCTGAATCCCCCGCAATTGCCCCATCAACGTCTCTATTTTTTGTAATTCTTTCTGTTCCTTCGCCTGTTCCTGTTCCAAAACCTTAATTTTCTTAGCATTTTCCCAACCCAAAATATATTGCCGACGGTCATTCAGCGCAAAACGGTCATCTTTCTCATGGCGCGTTTGATTACTTTTAATTAAGCCTGTCAGCGTTATCGCCTTCCGTTCCCGTTGAAAATGACTTAACTCTTCACAACAAATGTAATCAAAGCGGCTCAACAATTCATGGCGCAGCCATGCCTCAAATGCCGTATCAGGTTTAAGTTGCAATTTATTAAATAAACTTTGTTCATCTAAATTTTGCACCGCTACAAAAGGATATTGTTCCTGCAAATTCACCTTGTAAAACACCAGCCGACCGTTCAAATGGGTCTGATTGACATACTCACTCACCCGTTGATAATGCGGCTGCGCCACCAACAAGCCCAAACCCCAGCCCCGCAACAGCCGTTCAATCGCCCCTTCCCACGCCTGCGCCTCCGCCCGCACCTGCAACAACTCGCCCACAAAGGGCATATCCGCCTCCGATAGCTTAAGTTGTGTTAATATATTGCGGCGAATTTGCAGATTTTCGTTAGGGATTTGACTTTGCCGTTGCCGCAAAGAGCGCAATTCTTGTTCACGGTCAATTAAACTCTTCTTTAAGTCATTTTGTTTAATATTTTCCTTATCCAATTTTTCCTGACATTCCCGCAACTTATCCGCCGTCATGGGCAAAAAGGCTTGCCCTTTCTTACGCATTTCATAAAATGTCGCCTCATTCCCATAGACCGACAACTCCAACACCTGCGCCAATTGGCTATATTGTTGCGCCGCCTGTTTCTTACGCTGTATCTCCTTTTGTAAATGCGCGATACTTTGCTCCAACTCCCGTAACTGTTGCCCCACGCTATCATTACGAATCGCATACGACAAATTACGTTCTTCGTCCCGTAACTCCGCTAAATGTTCCTCCTTCGCTGCCAATTGATGCCCCAATTGCACCTGCTCCTGCTGCGCCTCACGCAAGGCTTCCGTCAACAACATTAATTTTCGTTGCGCGAAATAAAAGGGAATGGCCTGTTCACAAAACGTCAATTCCCGTAACAATTGCTCCACCTGCTGATACTGCTCGGCCTGCGCCATGAGGGGTTCAAGCCGTTTCAGTTGCTCTTGCGCCTTCTCAATCGCCTTATGCGCCTGCGTTAAATTTTCGTAATTTTGGCGCAACTCCGTCACCTTATCCCGCGCCTCA
>Ga0316608_1001108_pt1 | contig 11145 bp, 14 predicted proteins | sample MIS2016152B_MG_FD_207673 | JGI IMG/M metagenome (GOLD analysis project Ga0316608, IMG submission 207673) | Microbial mat bacterial communities from Middle Island sinkhole, Lake Huron, Michigan, United States - MIS.2016.152B | ecosystem: Environmental > Aquatic > Freshwater > Lake > Sediment... | reverse complement strand
GAGGCTGTGTAAAAAGACTTTTAGGTCTTAAATACACAGCCTCTTTTATTTTTTAAGATGTTAATTACCAGAGAAAAAAGTTGATAAAAAATGTTCCATGTGGAACATATATATTTGTATATCAGACATGTAAGTGCTATATTTGGATCATAAAACTGGTTCAAATGAAAAAAATAGTTTTTAAACAAGACAACCAAAGCCAAACCACTCTTTTCCCCATATCGTTTGAAGCGTTAATTCCTGCTGACCATCCTGTAAGGGTCTTAAACCGGGTTATTGATAAACTGGACATAAACGATATTGTATCCACTTATAAAGGAGGAGGGGCAAGTAGTTACCATCCAAGAATTTTATTGAAAATACTTGTCTATTCATATCTAAATAACACATATTCAAGTCGCAAGATAGAAAAGGCCAATACCGAAAGTATCTATTATCATTGGCTAAGCGGCGCGAATTTTCCAGACCACCACACGATTAACAACTTTCGTGGAGCCCGGTTAAAAGGCAAGATCGATAATATTTTCACCCAGGTTGTCATCCTACTCAATCAAAGCAATGTTGTAGCCTTAGAAGAAGTTTTTACCGATGGTACCAAACTGGAATCGTTTGCCAACCGCTATACCTTTGTTTGGAAAGGCAGCATTGAAAAGAACAAGGAAAAACTCGAAAAGAAAATAAAACTGGTACTAAAAGATATTGAAGAAGAAATAGCCCAGGAAGAACAAAGTGAGGATACAAACGAATTATCCACCCCAATAAATAGTCAGGAACTGGACCAAAAAATAGCTCAGCTCAACCAAACCCTCAAGCAAAAGGGAGTAAGCAAAAAAACTATCAGTCAGGTAAATAAGCTCACCAAGGAAGCTCTTCCTAAATTGAAGGAATATGAAAAACACATGAAAGAACTGGGCGAACGCAACAGTTATTCCAAAACCGACCATGATGCCACCTTCATGCGCATGAAAGAAGACCACATGAAGAACGGACAGTTAAAACCAGCTTATAACGTACAACTGAGCACCGAGAACAATTTTATTACCAACTACAGTATCCACCAAAGACCGGGCGACACAGCCACCTATAAGGAACACATGGAGTCTTATGAGAAGAAATATGGCCATTATCCTAATCGGGCCATTGCCGATGCCGGTTATGGGAGTTTAGAAAACTACGAATTTTTAGATCAAAACCAGATTGAAAGTTATGTGAAGTACAACTACTTCCATAAAGAACAGAGTAAGAAGTTTAAAAGCGACATCAGCCGTATCGAAAACCTTTACTACAACGCTGAACAAGACTGTTATATTTGCCCAATGGGCCAAAATATGCTGCCAATTGGTTGTCCTCAAAAACGTAAAAGTGATTTAGGATACCAATACGAAGTGGTTATTTATCAGGCATATAATTGTAGTAATTGTCCTTTGAGAGGAGCTTGTCACAAACAATGCGGCAACCGGAAAATAGAAGTGAACAAACAACTAATTAAATATAAGCAACAGACCAAAGAAAACCTCTTGAGTGAGAAAGGAAGGGAACTCAGGGGGCGGAGATGTTCAGAAGTTGAACAAACCTTCGGCCAAATAAAGTGGAACAAAAAGTTTAACAGGTTTTTATTAAGAGGACTCCCAAAAGTATCAGTAGAAATAGGGATTATTGCAATAGCCCATAATCTTCAAAAGCTGGTCAAACTTCTGAATGAAAGTAAATTATATGGATTTAGTGGTAATATTAGGCCTTCTATTGACTCAATTATATGCAAATATGGAAATTTACTGACGATCTTGGTCAGCAAAAATCAACTTACTCCCATTTTGCTAATAACAAAAAAGCACTACTTCAAATTTGATGTAAAAAAGGCTGCCTAAGTTTTTTACTTTTTAGACAGCCTCTTTTTTTGTTTCAACCATGTTTCAACCGCATTTTAAAAATTCGTCTGAAACTCTGTGGGAGCAACAGGATTCGAACCTGTGACCCTCTGCTTGTAAGGCAGATGCCATTACTTTCAAATACTTTTTTATTTTTCTTATATTATTCATATATAATTAGATACTATTAATAAACTTTCTGAAAATGTTATAATATTTCATTATATTTGACAATATTTTCAAACCAATTTCAAACCAGTAATATTTCAATTATGGCAACAATCAACCTGGAATTATTTAAAGGAAAGAAACTTAAAGATGGACGACATCCAATTACAGTGCGAGTTTATCATCTTAAAGACAAAAATTATATTTCAACAGGTATAAGTGCTTATCCAAAAGAATGGGATGAAACTCAGGAAATGGTAAATAAAACTTACAAGTATAATAATATGCTTAGTGCCCCAAAGTTCGATCAGGTAAAAGTTTCGCTTATGGAAAGGCTTACTGATGCCAAAAATATTATGCTCGAATTTGAAAAAAAGAAAAAGCAATATACTTTAGAGGAACTTACAAATACCATTAAAAGAATTGAGAAAAGGAGTTCCTTTTTCGAAGTAGCTAAACAAATAGAGGACGAGAACCGTAACGCAAAAAAGATCGGCAATGCAACAGCTTATAAAACTATTCAGTCCGTGGTTAGGACATATTTATTCAGGGATGAAATCGAATCGGAACTAAAAAATTATGGAGAAAAAGAGAAAAAACCTTCTCATATTGAAATTATCAATTCTATAATCGAGAAAGGTAAGAAATCAAAGGATTTATATTTCGACCAAATAAATTATTCTTGGCTAAAGAACTTTGAGACATGGCATCTTTCAAAGGGGGGTGGAATAGGAGGTCTTAACACATACATGCGCACTATACGGGCTGTTTTTAATAGAGCTATAAATAATATGGATGTGTTAAATTATCTTTATTCATTTGGCACTGGAAAGGGTAAATATACAATTCTAGAGGGGACTACAAGAAAAAAAGCAATTTCAAAAGATTCAGTATCAAAAATTAAAAACCTTTGTTTTAAGGAACATTCACAAGAGTGGCATGCTCAAAAATTTTTTCTTTGGAGCTTTTACTCTCGAGGTCAAGATTTTGTTGACATGGCCTATATTAAAGTCGGTACAATAATAGATGGTCAAATTACATATACCCGCAAAAAGACTATTAGAAAAAAAGCTAAAACACTTTCCTTAAAGGTAACTCCACAAATGGAGGAAATCTACAAGCTTTATGCAGCTGGAAAAGGTCCCGATGAATTTCTTTTCCCAATAATTGAACGAACAGATGACTTGGAATTAGAAAGATTAGATTTATATAACCGTCGTAAAACCTATAATAAATACCTACGTCGAATAGGAGAAATGGCAGGTATAAATACAGAAAATTTCACTTCAAAAAGCTCTCGTCATACTTGGGCTACTGTTGCTAAGAAATCAGGTGTTGGGATTGCTATTATTTCTCAAGGTCTAGGGCATTCAAAACAGGCCACAACTGAAATATATTTGGATGATTTAGAAAATGAAGATGTTGACTTTGCTAATGAATTAATTACATCTTTATGATTTTTAAAGAATGTTAAGATATTTTTATCTTTCAAAATATTTCATTAAGTTAAGTTAAATTGATCATGTTTTAATTGTATGCATAATTAATGTCTCTTTATGAGAAGTTTGATAGATATGGATATTTATGGAATTTCAGAGGAAGAGTTTGCATTCCTTACCACAAAAATTCAAAAGTTGGAGGACTTTCAACGTCTTAGTTTTATAAAGTCTTTTAGCTTAAATGAAGAAGAAATAAGTAATTTATGGTCATTCTGGGAAAGTTTTAAGCAATCACCCTCTGAAGAAAATTTATATTGTTTTTTTCAGCACTTATCGAATTTTAATTTTGAAAGGAAATCTGATGCTTTATTAAGAAATACCAACAACATTGATAGGAAGAAAATGAATGATTTAATTTCTAATGATAATGATTACGTTATCTTCGAAATTATTACGTTTTTGCGACAATTAAAGTATCATGAAGAATTTTTTGATCAGGATATATTCAAAAATGTGGAAATGAATAACAAGTATAGATACCAATCATTCTTTAGTATTGATGGGGAAAAACTAATTAAAGAATTGTGGAATTTAAATAGATCCTCATATAAATCTTTTGCTGCAATTGATTTGATGTTGGGAATTATTGATAATTTTTTAAATTTAAGAATAGGGTCTGCCTATTTGTTTTTAATAAATAGGGTAGAAAACAGTGCATCACATAAAGTGGGTAGTAATGTATATCACTCCATAAAAGAAGCGATGGAGTATAAAGAAATTAAAGAAAATAATATCGATAAACTAGCTACTTTCAGGAAAGTTAATTTTAAAAATCAGCAAAACCAATTCATTTCTTCATTGATAAATAAGAATTTAATTAAAATGGCTTGCCAAGGTTTAGAAATTAAAGCTGCTAAAGAGACAGTTTTAGGTATTTTAGATTTTGCTAAGATAAAATCCTTCGAAAAAAAAACCATGTACGATCTCTGGGATTTATTGATATTGAACCCCAAAAAATTAGATAAAAGTGAGAAACAAATCAAAGCAAGACTGCTACTACCAATTTTTGAAATTCTATTTCCAAATTGGTTCATAGAAACAGATAAAGGTTATACTTACGGATCAGAAAATGATAGAAAGATTAAGTATATTTTAAGTCGGGTCCAGAGTAAATACCAATGAAGCTTCCCGCCGCAAGCGGTTGGGGTATCATAAGTGCCCCCTAAAAAAGTGACAATTGGACTATTTTATATAACTACCGGAGCACCTCTCACACCGTAGCATTCTGGTATATTCATTCCACAATTATAAGGTATTTATAGGGGCTGCTCCGTTGCAGTTAGCCTGAAAACTGTTTGAATGATACTTCTAACTTGAGTTGAAAATAAAAACCAAAGGCTTGCAATAGAAATACAATCATGCCACCTCAATCGCCTCATGGGTAGTTTACTGCATATAAATAATTTCCAAGAATATTTCTTACTCATTATTGTGAATGTAATCTTTTTCACCTTCTGCTTTTCTTATCGATTAAAGTTAAAATTCCATTTTTAACTTGTCTTAAAAAAACAGCCTAGTACCCCCCATAAATACTATGCTTTTTTTGATTTTTTTTTAATTCAATATAGGCAAAGGCCGCGATAGCACCTATTATTATTCCTCCAGCTAATAAAACATATACCATGGTAGAGTCTTTTTTACGATTTATTATTTCAGTAGCATTTAAAGGAAATAACTCCTCAAATGTAGGTTGGTAAATCAATTCATCCATATTTAGAAATTTTTATTTTGTTATTGTCTATTAATTCTAATAAGTATTCATAACAACTAATGATATTATTGCCATTCTTTTTCTTAAGCAAGTTTGTGAAATAATTAAATTTATAACCCAAGGTGATCAACTCATCTTTTGTTACTTGATCTTTATCTAATAACATTATTAATATTTCTCTATTTCGATGCAATATTTTATCAAAGATTTTTGTCTCATCTCGTTCATTTTTAGCTATTAAATTATTATGTTTGACATAATGCTCCCGGCAGCAAAACTCCTGATTAGTCCTTTTGGCTCGAAATTCTATTCTGCAAAATTTATATTTGCACCTTTTTTGGTATGGATCTTCCTGCATCACAATTTAATTTTGAATATTATTTTCTAATAAAGCAATAAAGCTGTCTACCTTGTAGTAAATTTTCCCCCCAATTCGACTCCATGTCACTTGGTTTAGTTGTCTTAGTTTCCATAGTTTAGTGGTTTTAAAGCCTGTATACTTCTTTATTTCTTCTTCATTTTTCCAGCCCGGGAATAACTCTTGTTTTGACTCCATAATTTTTTTGAATAAAGATATGGGGCTGGAAATATAATCTACAGAATATTTTTTCGAATTTTTGCGAAAAATAATTCGTTTAACAGAATTTAAATATTTTTAAACAGAATTATTTTTCTCTTGTTTAAACCTTAATCAAAGTGGACTACATCACAATGTTAGATATTCCGGTGATGTTGACCCTCTTGGAGGTTTTGATTTAAAGAAAGTAAATGAATGATTGGCAAAGTCTTCCAGTGCACTGTTAATATCGGGTTCATCCCTATTGGCTTTTGTAATGGCCGATTTTAGATTATCAGGAACCAGTACTTTTGGAACACCTCCAAATTCGGCAAGATAACAACCCAGGGCGTACAGAAAGTCTTCCACACATTGACTTTTTACGGCCATCGCAAAACTATAATCCGAGTATGGGGTAAACAGGCTACCAATACCTGGCAATGAATAAACTCTCCGGTTTGTGGATCGATGTAGGATAACTTTTCCCCCGCATGGTGCTGCAATACCATTGATGGATGGCGGACTACCATCTGTTGAGATAAGTGAAAAAAGAATTGAGAATGACCATATCCTTGTGGATAGTCCTGACGGTATTCTTCCCACAGCAACATTTTGGTGACTCCTTTGCGCTGGAGTTCCTTTGCAAAATAGTCCAGTTGGCTGATAAAATGGTCATACCGTTCATCTTTATAGGCAGGGGTCCCGGCATGGAATTCCTCCTCCAAAATGGGGTCTTCCAGCTCTATTAGTGACTGAACATCCAATTTAGATGTGGCCACTTTCTCCAGGTGAGCCTTTACGGTGTTTTTACTGATACCCAGAGTGCGTGCAATGAATTTAATCCCTTTGCCTTGCTCGTGTAATTGTATTAGTTGTTTTATCTTACTCATAGGTTTTGTTTTTCCAGCCATCCTCGATCTTTTTAGCGATTATTAAAAAATCACCAAAGAACCAAAACCTGATGTTAGAAATATTAGAACTTACGTATCACTAAAAAATGAGCTAAAGCGTTATAAAATAGTATATTGAAATTTTAAAAAAATCTAATCGTAACACGATTGGATCAAAAAAACAGCGTTTCGGACATCTTGACAAGGAATTTTACACCTAAAAACGATTAAAAAATCTAAAATAAATCAAACCTAAAAAAGGGTTTTCCCGTAAACGAGAATCAAATATAAAACTGATACATAAAGACATAATCATACATAGTAGTAGTAGTTAGTTAGTAGTTGAAAAGGCGGTTCTGGGAAGCACGGCCTTTTTTGTTTTTAAGTAAGAAGTGCTATCATCCCTTATTTTCATTGATCACCTCACAAATATACAATGTATCTTACTACTTGACAATGAAGTATTGAATAAAACCATGCTACACATACTATTAAAGGTAAAGGTGTAGTTGATGTGTAAGATGCTTGAATAATTAATTTGGTATATTGAAGAAAGTAATAATAGTGATAAGTTTAAACATAATGATAAAACTAATACATTTGTCCAGTAATTTAATAAATAAACTGGACATACTCCTAATGATAATTCTAGTAGTACAAATATGAATGTTACTGATTATATTGGTAGTAAGATTGAAAGACTTCCTAAAGGATATGTTTTCACCTATGCTGACTTTATTACAGAGGTGAATAAAAAAGAAGCCATTATAAAAGCGCTTAATCGTATGGTGGCTTCTGGTAAAATAATGAAACTAGCCAAAGGCAAATATTATAAACCCGAAACCACTCCTTTTGTGAACTTATTACCCGATCAAAAACAGGTAGTGAAAGACTTGCTGGAAGAAAATGGTAAAATTATTGGTTACCTTACAGGATACAGCATATACAATCAATTGGGTTTAACCACACAGGTAAGCAGTACCATACAAATTGGCCGAAACCAGATAAGGCCCAATATTAAGCGAGAACGTTATACCATTTCATTTATAAAGCAAAAAAATATCATAACAAAAGAAAATATTCCTTTGCTTCAGATACTCGATGCTATACGGAATATTAAAAAAATACCCGATGCAAGCATAGAATTATCATGCAAACGTTTTTTTTAGCATTCTTAAAGGTTTATCTGATAAAGACAAAAATTCATTGGTTCGATTGGCATTAAAATATCCCCCGGTTACACGGGTTTTATTAGGTGCGATGTTGGAGCAACTTCAACAAACCGATATAACCCAACCCTTGTTTAAATCGCTCAATCAATAACAAAATATAAACTTATGGGTGTTTCAAAAGTTATGTCTACCACCGAAAAATGGAATTTACTATGAAACTACACGAAAATAAAACCCTTTCAGACAGACAATTCAGTTTACTGCCGACCAAATGAAAATACCTGCAATATATATTGAGAAAGATTATTGGGTTACCTACGCATTATAAGCCATCTTTAGCAGCGAAGTGGGAAAAGACTCAGTATTTAAAGGTGGGCTCTATCGAAATGCTACAAATTGATTGAAAGTTTTTCGGAAGATATTGACATCGTAGAATTAAGGTCAATTGTCACATTTATTTTTGCATTTTGTATGAAAGTACGGTAAATAAACGTACCTTTGTATTAAATATAATTCAAATGGAAACTGTAACAAAGTCAACAAAAGTTGCTCATCGGAAAGCAAAATTGGGCAAAGAGCATAAAACAGCTCGTTTCGACGCAAAATTGACAATCGAGCAAAAGGAGCTGTTTTTACAAGCTGCAACATTAAAAGGTTTTCGCTCATTAACTGATTTTGTGGTGAGTACAGTTCAGGAAAAAGCGCAAATTATTATTAAAGAGCATAGCACTATTCTGGCCTCTCAAAGAGATAAGGATATCTTTTTTAATGCAATTTTGAACCCTCGAGAACCGAGTGCTAAATTGGTGGAGGCTGCAAATAAGTACAAAGCTTTGATAAATAAGCAATGAGTTTTCTTACAGTCCCTTTAGAATCAAGTTTTAATAAAAAAGCATTTTCTTGTGGAATTGAGGCTCTTGATAATTATCTGCATAATCAAGCAAATCAGGATGTCAAACGAAAATTGGCCGTATGTTATGTCTGGCCAGATGCTAATGGTAATATAATTGGTTATTATACAATATCTTCCGATAGTATTTTGCAGGAAACATTGCCTTTAGAAGTAACACGAAGGTTACCAAACTCTTATGTAAATCTGCCTGTAATTCTGATAGGCAGGCTTGCCAGGGATATTCATTACAAGGGACAAGGAGTTGGAGAACATCTTTTGTTGGATGCGCTGCATAGATGTTATGATATATCTTTTCAAGTTGGTTCAATGGCTGTTGTAGTTGATCCGATTGATAAGAATGCTGTTAACTTTTATCAAAAATATGATTTCCAGTTGTTACCTGATAGCGGAAGAATGTTTTTAGAAATGGAAACGATAAAAGGCCTTTTTTCTTAGTAAATTTATATCTCTTTGGGAGTTCTGACCAAATCGTTTGTTTCTTTTATTTTTCTTGGTTGTCGCAACGTTAAGGGCTCTTTTCTGGTTGCGGAATCATCGTTCCTGTGGTTTCTTAACCCTTCACATCTCAAACGATTCCATTTTTGTTGTCTCTTGCTTATTATAAGGTAAGTTTAACTCTAAATCGATAATCCCATATTTGGAAAATTATCATCTAATTTATCATAATCAAAGTTATAAATCATTGGGAGTATTATAAATATCTATAGTTTAACTCGGTGTACTTGCGGATGATCATAAATTTCGACTTAAAACAAGATATTGAATTCATGCTTCAATCAATCTAGGAAAACGGTTTCATTTATATAGGAGGGATAAACAATAAATTACTTCTATCGTACAATTGATGTCTTGTCTTTTGTTAATTGTTCACCATGAAACGTTCATATCATAGTGACATTGCTATCCAATACAAGTTAGGCATTCTGGATTTCAACCTTGTCGCACAAATCCCATCAAGTACACTAAATAATTGGAAACGAAAAGATTTTGCTTCGCTCGTTGGAGCTGACTATGCCTCAGACTTTGACCAAAACCTGCAATTGATTAAGGATTTTCTTTCCAAGAAATACCTACTAAAAGCCGCCAAAGCAATCTACTTCGTATATTCAACCTATGTAACAGTTTTAAACACTGTCAAAAGTAAGGATAAGATCTTGCGCGATTCTAAAAATATTATCATTTCTACCATTGACAGGATTAAAGATATTGTCTGACTTAATAGGGCACAAAGAGCTTTTGGTATTTCTTACCAGCAGTATTATGCCTGGAAGAAGAGGATTGGTTGCAAAATATCACCATTTAGCTATTGTCGAAAACTATACCACAATCAACTGACATTAAAAGAAGTTGATACTGTGAAAAAGTATTTAAAAGATCCGGCATATCTTCATTGGAATTTAACGCCGGTATATTTTCAAATGTTACGCGATAAAGCCGCTTTTATGAGCAAAACTTCATTTTATAAATATGCTGGGTTGTTAATGCTCAAAAGGGAAAGACTTAAAAAGAAGAAGTATGGCGAAGGGATCAGGGCAGATGCTCCAAAAAGATACTCCACATGGATGTTACCATTTACAGACCTTTAGATCATGCTAAAGTTTATATTTATTTCCTTGTTGATAATTTTTCGAGGTTTATACTAAACTGGAAGGCTTCAATGGAATATTCTTCCCGCATAACTTTCGAAAACATTAACGAGGCTTACCAGAGATTTAATCTGGAAGAAATAAATCCTTATGTTGATTTGATAACTGATGGTGGTTCTGAAAATAAAGGTCTTGTAACTGATTTTGTCGATAGTCCAGAAGTAAATCTAAAAAAACTAATAGCTAAGAAAGATATTATCTTTTCGAACAGCATGGTCGAAGCAGTTAATAAACGCATGAAGTATGACTTTTTATTTACAGTTAGATTGTTGGATCTAGGACAAACAAAGCAGTACTTATCTTATGCAATAGAGCAATATAACAATAAACCACATTCAGCTTTGCATGGGCTAACTCCCACAGAAGCCTTTCAGGGACAGTTGCCAGATAAGGATTTGTTTAAACAGGCTATACACCAGGCTGCCTCCAAGCGTAAAATGATAAACCTGGGTCAGCAATGTCTGAATTGTAATGATGTAACACTCCGCTAAATTCTAAAAAGAGAGGAAATATCAACTTACTAATTTGTGATTTGGATTTTCGTTTCAAAAAAAATATTGTTTACTTTTTATCTTAAAAATAGTTTAACTAATCGCCAAGGTTTTTAATCTTGGTAAGCAGTTTATTCATAACATTGATCAACAGATACATCCTAATATTGGGAACAATTATTTTGATTTTATGACGAAAGTTGCTCGGCCGTTTTCTCCACTGACCGTGAC
>Ga0316608_1001107_pt1 | contig 11147 bp, 9 predicted proteins | sample MIS2016152B_MG_FD_207673 | JGI IMG/M metagenome (GOLD analysis project Ga0316608, IMG submission 207673) | Microbial mat bacterial communities from Middle Island sinkhole, Lake Huron, Michigan, United States - MIS.2016.152B | ecosystem: Environmental > Aquatic > Freshwater > Lake > Sediment... | reverse complement strand
TATTTAAAGTGGAAACATGGTAACATACTCACTTTTATAGATAGTGTGGATATAGACTTAAAGTTATTATTAACTGATGAGACTTATATCATTGTCCACAAAGACACTAATGAATTATATGCTGTAAGTATAGGTAAGTTTACGAATCCTAATAAGTTATTCTACAAAGAACACTTAAACGCAGTAGTAACTAATCTCACTAAAGCTAGTAGTCTTGTAGGTTTTAATAGAATAGATATATCTGAAGAAGAACCTTACCTATATCATATCCCTTAGAGCTTTCATTAGCTCTAAGGGATTTTGTTTTCTTTTTTAATCGTCTCAGCTATAGTGTGAACAAAAGCTAAAAGGAAGAATAATCAATGGACTACCGAGTCATACTCACCAAGATCATCACTCTTATCTATAGAAGCAGAACAATCAACAGCACTGAGAACGATGACCTTATTCGCACTATTCTCCAGACTATCAAGAGTGACTCTCCAGAGTTTAACTTTAATGGCCATAACGTCATTAAGAAACTCAAAGACTTTGCACAACAACTCCTAGATGAGAAAGACCTTGTAGCTAAGGAAGTCATTATCCCACAAGTCTCTATTATTCTAGAGAATGATAATAAGCTACTAACTGTATTGAAAGAGTCTCTAGAAGTTGATTACGACGAAGCTACTAGTAAACGAGTGATTATCTCATCAGTTAAACTTCTTAATAATGTCTACAAGGAACACCTTGCTACAGAGCTCTTAAGTAAAGTCACCTATGACTTGAAATTCAATCGAAGTAAGATCTCTAATTTTAGTGAGTACTTAAAGAATGCTATAGCTAATTTAGAACCTCTTACTAATGTTCTTACAACTATTAAAGACCCAGCTTTAGTTAATGAAATTGACTTTGCTAATATTGATAATCTTAATACAGTTTTTGAGGAAGTTAAAAATCTTAATAATAACAAAAGTATATATGTTACAGGATGGCAAGCTCTTAATAGAAGCCTTCAATCTGGATTAAGACGTGGTGAGTATATATCAATTGGCGCTCTTCAGCATAAATATAAAACTGGGTTTAGTCTAAGTCTTTTTATGCAAATAGCTAGACATAATAAACCTATTATTTTACCAACAGAAGTAGGTAAAAAACCTTTATTACTTCGTATTTCTTTTGAAGATTCTTTAACCGGAAATCTTCAGTTCATGTACCAATATTTAAAAGCTCATGACGGTATTACTGTAACATCTAAAGATTTTGAAAATGTTAGTAGTAGTGACATGGGTTCATATATTATCGATAAATTAACTAATACAGGTTTTCATATAAAAATGATGAGAGTAGATCCTTCTCAATGGACTTATTCTTCTGTTATAAATAAAATCATTGAATTAGAAGCACAAGGATATTCAGTACATCTTCTTATGTTGGATTATGCTTTATTGTTACCAACTGTAGGTTGCACTATGGGACCAATGGGTGCTGATAAAAAAGATATGTTGCGTAGATTTAGAAACTTTTGTTCAGCTAGAAATATTATATTTATTACACCTCTACAATTATCGTCTGAAGCAAAAATGATGATACGCAACGGTATACCTGAACATAATTTAGTTAACGAAACAGCTGAAAAAGGTTATTATGATGGTTGTAAGTCTTTAGATGCTGATATTGATCTAGAGATGCAAATACATTTATTTAATCATAAAGGAAAAAAATATTTAGCTTTTAGAAGAGGAAAACATAGAATTCCTACAGTGATTTCAGAAGAGTTAAAATACTTTATGTTAAAGTTTCCTAGTTTAAATACACCTATATTAGAAGACATTGATAAGGAAGATAGTAGCTTTACTAAATTACCTAAAAGTTTTGAGTCAGATGGTGGTAGTGGGTTGTTAGAAGAAGTTTTGAATTAGCTAAAAAGGAAATAAAAGTGAACGATAACAGCGAAGCAAAGTACTTACGATTTGTACAAGAGATTCTACAGACTGGTAAACAAAAAGGTGATAGAACAGGAACAGGAACACTAAGTGTTTTTGGTAAACAGATTAGGTTTGACTTATCACAAGGCTTTCCTCTTCTAACTACTAAAAAGATTAACTTCAGTAACATTGTACATGAGTTACTGTGGTTTATCAGTGGGTCAACTAGTGTTAAGTATCTAACTGATAATAACGTTCATATATGGGATGAATGGGTAAAAGCTGATGGAACAATTGGTGATGGTTATGGTCGTCAGTGGCGTTCATGGCAAGCAGCTGATGGTAAGAAGATCGATCAGTTGCAAAATGTGATTAGCCAAATCAAGAGTAATCCTAATAGCCGTAGACTGATTGTGTCAGCTTGGAACGTTGGTGAAATTGATAACATGGCATTACCACCGTGTCATCTTTTGTTCCAATTTTATGTTGCAGACGGAACTCTGTCGTGTCAGTTATATCAAAGGTCGGCGGACGTTGGAATTGGTGTTTGCTATAACTTAGCCAGTTATATGTTATTATTGATGATGATTGCTAGTATCTGCAATCTAAAAGTTGGTGAATTTATTTGGACTGGTGGAGACTGCCATATCTATAGTAATCACATTAAACCACTAGAGATACAGCTTAGTCGTAAACCTTATAAACTGCCAACAGTGTACATTAATAAGGACATCAAAGACATCACTAAGTTTACTATCAATGATGTGATCCTAAGTGATTATGTTAGCCATCCTTTTATTAGAATGGATATCGCGGTTTAGTATAGAAATATTTTAGGAGTTATGTATGAGATTCAGGCACATTTTCTTAGGTATAGGTAGTGTATTAGTTATTTTAGTGTTGCTTCTTAGTGACCCAGATAACGGTATGGTTCAGAACTTGCCATTTGGAGCAGGAACACTTAGTACATTGATTATTTTACTAACAAGTATTCTTTATATTGGTGTCCTACATTTAGGACGCAAGGGGTTGACAGATTACGTTGACATGCTAAAGGTATTTCAAAAAGCAATGCAAACCCCAGAAGGTGCGGGATTAGTTTTTGTCGGTATGGGTTTAATAATGGTATCTATCGCTATTGTTATATTAGCTGCTGTTAATTAACTTAAGTTGGTGCGCACTACAGCTAACCACTATAGTGTGCACTAGAATTTTTTTCAATCACACATATATACATTGAGTCTGCGTTTGTATGTCTTTTAATCAACTTAAAAAGGGTTAGTATGTCTAAGAAAACTGTTATCAATATTGAGAATCTGAATGTGTCTGGTTTACCTGCATCTTTCTACCAAGGTACTTACGTAAATCGTGGTCCTTCTGAAATGTCTGATGAAGATGAAGATGAAGAGGATGAAGATATCTGCCATTGCTGTGAATGTGAGAACGAGCGTCGTGATGCCGCAGAAGCTTTTGAAGACGATGAGCCTGTATATAATAGTGATGAAGAAGAGCATGAAGCTGAGCAAGATGAAGAAATTGCCACCCTAAGTCTTAAATCAGATCATCTTAAATCTATGATTGCTGCTGTTAAGTCTGAAGTTGAAACAGATGTTAAAAATGTAATCACTCAACTCAATAACAATACAACTAACATTGATAGACTTCATTCAACGATTTTTGATCTTCAAAAAGAAACATTTTATTTAAAACAAACTGTTAAAAGTCTAGAAGAAAATGTTCTTACTATTGCTAGTTACAACTGGAAACTAAAAGAACGTTTAGATGAAAAGGATAAAGTCCAAACTAATAGTGAGGATAGTAATGACACAAATAAACTTGTTGCAGATTTCAATAACAAACTCGTTAGTGAGTTACAGGCTAAACTAGCTAAAGAACAAGAAATCGCAGAAGAGCTTAAAAAGAAGTATTTAAGAGAAGATAATCCAGTTAAACCAGGTGAACCAATTCAAGATGGTGTCTCTAAACAAAATGAGTTTTCTAGTTTTCTTAGAGAAAAGTTGGAGCAAGAAAAACAAGAGACAGGTAAACTCACAAAAAAATACATTCGTAAAATGGCTGCATTAAACCCTGAAAAGAAGTCTAAGAATTTCTTTAATACTGAACGAAATAAGTAACCATGTCTACAGTAGAAGATTCTCGAGCAAAAAACATAGCTTTTCAAATACCAGATAAACTTCTTTATTCAGAGAGTATGTTTGACAGTATTTTAGAAGCTTTAGTCAGGTTTGAAAATGCTTCTACAGTCTATTTTCATATACATTTTGCTAGAGATAGTCTAGATAAAGAAAAGTCAATTAATAGCATTCTTAATAACCTTAGAGAAGATTTGTTAAGCGAAGACTCTCCTATAGACAGAGAAAAAATAGCTATGTTAAATAACGCTAGTAAACAAGTTAAAGAAGACATTAAAGGGTGTCTTTACTTAACTTTAAATTTTGAAATTAGTATTAATAGAAGGCTCGATAGTTACGAGGATATTGCTAGCGATATTTTAGCGCAGCTAATTCTTAAAACTAAAAACTTTGTGAATATTCATTAAATACGTCTTTAGCTCAGGGGATAGAGCAACAGCTTATTGTTAAATGAGTATAGAATTATTTTTAGTTACAGATATATTAAGTGTAATACACTCACGTTAATTCAACTGGATAGAATACCGGTCTTCTAAACCGGAGGTTGGTTTGGGTTCAAGTCCCGCCGGGTGCACCAACCCAAAAGCCCGAATGGTGAAATAGGTAGACACACAAGACTTAAAATCTTGCGCTTAATAAGCGTGCCGGTTCGATTCCGGCTTCGGGCACCATTAACTTTTTAAACAAAGGAGTTTAGTATGAAAGTTTATCCAAAAAGATATCAATCTTATTCTTTAGAAGAAATTTGTAATGTGTTATACCTTAGGGATGGTCCTGGATTAGGGTTTACCTTTAATGGTATTGATGGATGTGTGCAAGATTCACATCTAACGGTAGAGGAACTACTAAGTGTTCCTGGGTTTAAAGATACACAGTGGGTCTATATTCGTGAGACGCATGAATGGATTCCTGTGTTTAGATATAACGAAAAGATCAATCAACCATCTATCGATAATTTTTGTGATTTGGAGATTTACGAAGATAAATATAGGTTAAACAAACCTAACGAGAAGTTTTGGTGGTGCACACCTAAAGGGTTCCCTAGACCTCAGGACGAATAACATTCACTATACCACCTAAGCATAAATAGCTTAGGTGGTATAGTTTTTTTTTTTAAGTTGTTACATTAAGATAGCCAGAAACATTGATTAAATTAGGCCTACCTTTAGTGATTATTCTTATTAAATTAGCAATGAAGCGATAGGCATGTAAGTTAAGATTAATAACACTATTACCAAGATGTGGTTGGATGGTTACTAAGTTATCTGGTAAATCAAACCTTATAGGATCTAAAGCATAAACCCCTTTATAAGCATTATCAAGCATACCTATAATTGTACTGTCATTATAAGGTGTAGTATAAACGCTAGAAGGTATAACTCCTAACAGTATATCGTTAATAAAATTACTGACTGTTGGTGAGTAGATTATATGTCTATCAGCTATTATATCAAATGTTCCTATACCTGGCTCAGGATAGATCACATTAAAGAGTTGAGAGATCTTTTTATTAACATCTATGTTTTTAAGATAGATGGGTATAGTATCTATTCCAGTAATAGACTTAACAGGGATAAAAGGTTCAGATACACTATAAGGTAATCCGTTTAGAGGGTCAACTGTTCTAACTGTATTATCAAGCTCAGCAAAAGCTATATTATCTCGATTATAAAGTTTACCCCCAATATAGACAGAAAATACTCTATCATCTCTGATATCGTAATAGTTATTTCTAGTAAGGACTCCGTTATTAATAAAACCATTAACCTCTGTTTTGTTAATCTGTGTTTTATCTAACGTAAAACCATAAGCTCTTATATTTAGTTTTTGATAAGGTAGAGTGTAATCTATGTAAGTCTTATTGCATATAGAGATATTTGGAAAATCCACAAAGTAATCTAAGTTATAAACAAGTCTATAACCGTTAAGGAATAACTCTATGTTAGTATAAGGTACATCTGCCGGAAATGTAAATGTACCTGTTCCACGATCTTCTTTAACCATGATAGGAAAATACAAATTACCAGAAGACATATCTAACTCTAAATCATAGATGTTAGGTTGATTCAAATAAACAACTTTAACAAGTGTATTGTCATCTACAGTGATTGTAACATCATTACCAATTATATTTACTTTAGTAATATCTGTTGTGATATCTACCCAATTAGTTATTCTAGTAACACCAGTAAATACAGCTGATATAATTTTGTATTCATTATGAAGTAGAGTGAAAACAGAACCATTAGATAAATATGATCCAAAGTCATTTGGAGTTACACCATAAATAAAGTCTACATATTTAACATTAGGTTTAGTGGTGACATACATAGGACCAGTAGTTCTAAATGAACCTACATATTTACCAGTGTTATCGTACTCAAAAACAGAAGAAGGTTCTTGATAAACAAATGGAACATCCACACCTGCTGTTGTAGTAGGTGGTATAGTTAAAGGTATACTGACTAGAACAGGTGTTTTAGCAAAATAATAGGTTATACCATTGTACCCTACAGCTGACGTACAAAGATCTCTTGTGAGTTGATTTATAGGGTTTGCTGAGGCTACCTTGAAGTAGTCACTATTCTCTAAAGTATCAGCTCTTAATTCACTAAGCGTATAGTTAACGTTAGTGAGAACATCTAGCTCTTTATCTTGAGGTAACTTATATAACTCATTAAGCTTTAAAGTACTATATATGTTAGGTCTACTAAGTCCTGATTTTCTAGTATACAAAGTGAGATATTTATCTGACACCGCACCAGTAGTTAAGTTAGTAAGAGTCTGTGCTTGATTAATAACAAAGCTTGTATATAGCCCATAGTCTTTATCAGTGACATTACGAACAGCATAATCAGCGTGTTCGTAAAAGAACAACCCCTTAGTGACTAAGCTACTCTTATCTTCTATATAAATCTCATTGTCATCAACATACTGAATTCTATCTATAATTGTATCTCTAAAGAGAAAGTATTTTAACTTGTTATCTTTAATAGAATCAAATGTCCTCAAACTAGATATAACAAAAGCTTCCTTAGAAATTATTGACTGATCATACACTAATTCAACATAACTATTATCAGGTATATTAAGTGTCAGATCATCAGTGTAATAACCATTGACATAGATAAGTGTTTTACCACCATTACTTTCCCATAGATTCTTTTGATTTTGAAGTGCTACTTTATTAGCACTATCATACACAAAAGAAAAACTATATTTGATACCATTTTGAACAGGAAGTTCACCGTACTCATTACTTTGAAAATATGAGTTACTATAGACTTGTAAATATTTAAATGACTCTATATCAAAATGTGTCTTTAAACTATAGTCAGTTCTTAAAGCTATAAGTAAAGTACTCTCATCTATAAAGGAATAATAGATATTATCCCTAGGATATAAAACACCATCTTGATTATAAACCTTAAAAATAAAGTTTCTCTCAACCATATCACTAGAGACTTTAACCCAAACATCTCTAAACCATTCTTTTTGTTGTAGAAGTAAGTCAAGAAAATGAGGGTTTAAATGTCCTATAATGAATATATGAAATGAACTTGTCTCATCAGGCAAATTCTTAACTATATTAAATACATTAAACTTTCTTTTAAAAGGCTGAGATGGCTTATTAACTCTCACCATCTTAAAACTAAATTTCCTATCCTGAAAAGGAGCACAATAAATATTAGCAAGAGCAAACTTTTGTATCTCTAACATAGCTTACCTCAAGGTTAGTGAAGGCCCCGGTCTTCAGACCGAGGATGAAACGTAAATACTATGGTTATATAAAGTCGCATTAACAACACAACTTAATGAAAGGGTTACCACATGGAACAGTCTCCTAAAAAGCCCTTCGTTAAGGGTTACAAATACCGCATCTACCCAACAGACGAACAAAAGCACTTCCTAGCTAAGACCTTCGGTGCTTGCCGTTTCCTCTATAACAAAGTCCTGGCAGACACCCAAAGGGAACATCAGACTTATGTTTTTGCCAAGGAAAATGGCACACTCACTGATACCATCAAAGAGCCTAACCTCTCTTCTAACGCACTCTCTTGTAGGGTAGCCATACACCGTAATAACCCAGAGACTGCTTGGCTCCAAGAGACATCAGCTGTGGCTCTACAACAAGCTCTTATACACTTAGGAGGTGCCTATGACCGCTATTTCAAGTCACTCAAGAGTGTGCGTAAAGGCCGTTTCTCTAAGCCAACCTTCAAGAAGAAAGCACAGCGCCAGTCGTTTAACCTCATGGGAAATGGCTTTCGCCTCAAAGACCATCAACTCTATATCGCTAAGCTAGACACTCCCCTTAAAGTCATCTGGTCCAGAGAGTTACCAAGCTACCCTACATCACTAGCTATCTCCAAGACACCATCAGGGGACTACTACGTCTCCTTCACTTGTGAGTACACTCCTCAAAAGACTGCTGGTGAGACCAACGTAGGCATCGACCTAGGCATCAAAACCTATGCAACTCTCTCTACAGGTGACAAACTAGAGAACCCACGGTGGCTTCAAAACCACCTTAAATCCCTTAAGCGCCACCAGCAATCCCTCTCAAGGAAAACCAAAGGAAGTAAGAACCGCACTAAAGCCAGAATCAAAGTAGCCAAGCTACACCAAAAGGTCACCAACGCCCGTCATGACTGGCAACACAAGGCAACTCGCACACTGGTTAACAATAGCCACGTAATCGGTGTAGAAGCCCTAGCTGTCGCCAACATGATACGTAACCGCAAGCTCAGTAAAGCTATACAAGACGCAGCCTGGTCTTCGTTCTTCCAGAAGCTTCAGTACAAGGTGGTGGAATCCCAACATGCTACCCTCATCTATATGAGTCGCTTCTTCCCAAGCAGCCATATCTGTTCACTAACAGGTAAGCAGCTTGAGAGGAAGCTCTCACTATCTGAGCGCACTTGGGACTGTCCGTTCTGTGGTAACACACACGACAGAGACCTTAACGCAGCAGCCAACATCGAGAATAAGGCTATGGAGCTCTACGCTACACTGCCCACCTCGAAGTCACACCATGGTGAAGTAGCCGTCGTAGCTGGCTAATCTAACAACACCTGAGAGGGCACTCAGGTTCAGACCATGGAGAGTTCTTCACCTCTACTATCAGGCAACTGGTAGCATGTACCTCTTTGAAGTGGTAATCCCTAAGGGTAACCTTAGGAATCCCCGGCCTTCAAGCCGGGGAGGATGTCAATCCTTGTATTCTCTGGTCATATAGATAAGAGATTTTAAGAAGTCATCAGCGCTTCCCCTCTTATTGTTTTTCTCGACAACATTAGTGACATAGTTTTTCTTAAAAGATCTTTGTGTCAAAGCGCCATATACAATAGATATCCAAGTAGGTGGATGATCTAGTGCTAATAGTATCAATTCCTTACCATTAATACCAATCCAGTTATTACTAAGAATAGATATTAGAACATTGTAATCAAGATTCTTTAATCTAATATTACCAGTGACTTCATAACAAGCATTACAAAAATCATCTATTGTATCGAGCTTAGTAATTTTACTATAAACTTCTTCTAACAAGCTTGGAACAATGATATCTTCTTTTAACCTAATAACAAGTTTATTAAAATCATCTTCACTAAAATCATTAGTGAATAGTTTAGCATAGTATATAAGAGCAAGTACTCTTAACTGAATTTGGTTATTTAAATCCAAACCAAATCTCTTTACTAAATTATCTGATAACCATGTAGCATAAGCAAAATGAGGAAACTTTAATGAGTAGATAGATGACTGTTTACCTATAAACCACATACCGCTTAAAACAAATCTCTGAATAGCTAAATTGTATTCATTGTCATTTCTAACCTCATAATTTTCTCTATTTGAGTCAAGTTTAGTTACTTGACGCAAATCTAGTGCTATCCATTTAGCCTCAACATTAATAATAGGATGATTAAATGGAGCAATATCCTTCTCTATATCACTTAACCCATAAAGAAAAACAGGGTTTAGTGTTGTGTGTAAATCACTAAAAGAAGATATTTTAAGTTTATCTCTTTCTTTAATATACATGTAGTCTGTTACAATATACTTATTTATGTTAAGTATTGTTTGTGTGTTATTGGTTAAGTCCAGTGTTTTGAAATCATAGGGTTCTTTAAGAATCATATCATGTCCTCGGTGAATTCTTTGGTTTGTTCAAAGCATGGAATTCTTTGTTTTCTTTTAGTTTAGGAGTTTTAAAATGGTAGATATCGTTAATGCCGCGCCGATGGTAATTGACTTAGGTACAGAAGACTTAAGTATTAGACAAATACCACTTGCGCCTTTAGACATTCCTCAGCATTTACCCAAGTTGTATATTTTTGCTGAAAAAGGCCCAGTTGGTCCTACGTATTTAGATTTCGACAGTGTATCTCTAACTCAAGCTTATGGTGATGATACTTTTGACGTTAATAAGAAGTACTACACCCATCAGTCCTTGTATATTCAAGCTATTGCTTCAGCTGGTAATAACTGTGTCATTCATCGCTTAGTCGCACCTGATGCTAAAGACACTGCTAACTTAGCTTTGTACTTAGATGTGTTACCTACACAAGTTCCTCTCTATGTTAAAAACATTGATGGATCTTTAGAACTCGATGTCAACGGTGCACCTATCCCACAACTAGATGCCGGTGGTAATCCTATTCTTATTTCAGGTTATTCTGTTAAATGGGTAATGGATAAGACCGTAGTAGATGTTGGTCTATATCAACGTGGTCTATTGACTGTTCGTGCAGGTACTCAAATTGCTGGTGCCGTGCAGTCTAAACAATATCCTATCTTTGAATTTGCTGCAAGCTCACCTGGTGAAGCTGGTAACAAGATTGCTATCAAACTGTTCCCTGGATTAGAAACTGATCTTATTCCTTTTGCAAGCAATGTTCTTAATGAAGGTCTACTGTATCCCTTCTATTTCCAAATGGTGAGAATCGCTGACGCCGTAACTGGTAAAACTATTCCAGTTCTTAATAGCTTTGGTGCAAGCACTGCTAAGTTTGTTGTTAAAAACAACGGTATTGATCCAGCAAGCGGTGCAGTTATCGATCTGAAAAAAGTGGTTAAAGAT
>Ga0316608_1001106_pt1 | contig 11147 bp, 10 predicted proteins | sample MIS2016152B_MG_FD_207673 | JGI IMG/M metagenome (GOLD analysis project Ga0316608, IMG submission 207673) | Microbial mat bacterial communities from Middle Island sinkhole, Lake Huron, Michigan, United States - MIS.2016.152B | ecosystem: Environmental > Aquatic > Freshwater > Lake > Sediment... | reverse complement strand
CTCAAGGTGCTCCCACGGAGCAAATTAAGGAAGCCGCAGTAGAAGAAGGGATGAAAACCTTGCTGGCTTACAGTTTGCAGTTAGTGCGAGAAGGCGCGACTACTTTTGAGGAAGTCGAGCGGGTGACGTTTACAGACTCTGGGCTGGAGGCTGAACTGAAGGCAAAACGCAAGCAGGGGCTGACCTGCAAGACTTGTCAGGCGGAATTGAAGCCGGAGATGCTGGATTGTCCGTACTGTTTGACTCCGCGCTTTCTAGATTGATTCAGCAGCAAAAAACAGTCAAGAGTTAAGAGTTAACCGTTAATTGTCAACCGTTAACTGTTAACTGGGTTAAATTGATCAATAACTATTAACTATCAACTCGATCGAGGAGAAATATCTATGGGTCTGATGATTGAAGACGTACTGGAGTGCCTGGTAGAGAAAGGGGGTTCAGACATACACATCCAAGCGGGCGCGTCTATTTTCTTCCGCATTAGCGGTAAACTCACTCCTCAGCCACAATTCGGCGAAATCCTGTCTGCCGAGGAGGTGCAGATCCTGATTTTCCAAATGCTCAACAATATGCAGCGCAAGCAATTGGAGATGGAGTGGGAACTCGACTGCGCTTACGGGGTGAAGGGGTTGGCTCGGTTCCGGGTGAACGTTTACCGGGAACGGGGTACTTGGGCTGCATGCATGCGGGCTCTGGCTTCTAAGATTCCGAACGCAGATGCTTTAGGCGTGCCGCAGATTTTGCGGGATCTGACGGAAAGACCCAGAGGTATGCTGTTGGTGACGGGGCAAACGGGATCTGGGAAAACTACTACGATGGCGGCTTTGTTGGATCTGGTCAACCGGACGCGGGCGGAACACATTCTGACAGTTGAAGACCCGATCGAATATGTGTTTCCCAATGTTAAGAGTTTGTTTCACCAGCGTCAAAAGGGCGAAGATACTAAGAGCTTTTCTAATGCGCTGAAGGCTGCTCTGCGGGAAGATCCTGACGTGATTCTGGTGGGGGAAATGCGCGACTTGGAAACCATCGGTCTGGCAATTTCGGCGGCGGAAACGGGTCACATGGTAATGGGAACGCTGCACACTAATTCTGCGGCTGCAACGATCGATCGGATTTTGGACGTGTTCCCGCCCATTCAACAACCCCAGGTTCGCGCCCAAGTGTCTAACTCTTTGGTGGGAATAGCCAGCCAAAATTTGGTTGTGAAAGTTGGCGGCGGCCGTTGCTGTGCTATGGAAATTATGCTGAATACTCCTGCTATGTCTAACTTGATCCGGGAGGGGAAAACTCCAATGATTTACTCCCAAATCCAAATGGGGGCGAAGTTGGGCATGAGGACAATGGAAATGGCTTTATCTGATCTTTACAAGGCTGGTAAAATCACTTGGGAATCGGGAATGGCCAAGGCATCTAAGCCAGATGAACTCGAACGGTTGATCGGCCCGGCACCCGCTGGTGCAAAGACAGGGGGTCATTAATTTAGTTATTGGTTATTGGTTATTGGTTATTGGTTATTGGTTATTCCTTCTTGGTTTTCGGGGATTAGTTATTAGTAATAATTTCCGAAAAGCCCAGAACTAAAAACTACGTTCAAAACCCAAAAAGTAACTAATAACTAATAACTAATAACAGATCGAAACAAAATCTTAATAATTTCCCAGAGGCAATATATGGCAACTAATGCGATCGATCAAAAGTCTAAAGGCGGCTTTAGTATTGAGAAAATTCAGGAGGAAATAGAGTACAATTTTAGCAGTGTTACCATTAAAGATTTAGCGATTTTTGCTCGTCAGTTTTCTGCGATGTTTAATGCAGGGGTTGCCATCGTTAGATGTCTTTCTGTGTTGCAGGAACAGTGTTCTAATCCTAAGTTGAAACGAGCGATCAGGAGCATGAATGCTGACGTACAAGAGGGGATCAACTTGGCAGAATCGATGGCGAAGTTTCCTGATGTTTTTGACCAACTGTTTATCAGTATGGTCGCAGCGGGAGAAGTCGGGGGTGTGCTAGATGAATCACTAGACCGTCTGGCGGTAATGATGGAAAAAAATCATAAAACGTCGTCTGAAATTAATTCGGCGATGTCTTATCCGAAGACTGTGTTTTCCATCGCGATCGTGATTTTTTTCGCGATGACCATATTTCTGCTACCAACTTTTGCGAAAATATTTAAGGATATTGGTGCAGATTTGCCGGCTTTTACGGTGTTTATGTTGGCAATTAGTTCATTTTGTGTGGCTTGGCCTCCCATCCAACAGGTGACAACTATTGGGGTGATTATAGCGCTAAATATTGGATTCGGGATGTACTACAAAACTCCAGTAGGTCATCTGCAAGTTGATAAGATGATGATGAAGGCGCCGATTTTTGGAGATTTGCTGGAAAAATCGGCGGTGGCTCGATTTTGTGTCATATTTGGGTCCCTGACGCGATCGGGAGTGCCGATTCTCAACTCTTTGGAAATTGTGCGAGATGTGGCCGGGAATCAGGCCATCTCAAATGCGATCGAATATGCAAGGAATGAAATTCAAGGCGGCGGCATGATCAGTATTGCTTTGCAAGAACAGAAAGTTTTCCCTTCTTTGGCAATTCAAATGATCGCAATTGGCGAAGAAACTGGGGAACTTGACAAGATGCTGGTGAAAGTTGGCGCTTTCTACGAAACTGAGGTGGAAGAGGCTGTAAAAGGACTCACGAGTATGCTAGAGCCACTGATGATTGTGGTGGTAGGTGGTATCGTAGGTTCGATTTTGCTGTCTATGTATCTGCCGATGTTCGCAGTGTTCCAAAAGATGTAAACAACAGTCTGTTGTTATCGGTTATTTGTTATTTGTTATTGGTTCTTGGTGATTAGAAGAGTGCGAATAACTAATAACTAATAACCAGTAACCAATAACTAATGACTAATTACCCAGTCCTGCCTGACTTCTTCTATACTTGATTTAAAATGTCGGTTAAAAAATCACATTACGAAGCTTTACTAGCACAATACAGCGAATCTTCTGCCGCGATCGCGCTGCTGAAGAAGTATCGGCTTTACATGGAAATGATTCCGAGTATTCGCCGCGCTAACGAGAGTTTAATTGCGATTCCTTTGCCAATTGCGCGGCTGCGGGAGGGGGTTTCCTATGCTCTAAGCAGTGGCGCTAGCATATCGCCAGGACAAGCTGTTTGTTTGCCCTGTGATTTGGCAATTTTGATGTGCGATCCTGAATGGAAAGTTAAAATTGGGGTGGAAATTTTGATTTTTATTCATCGCCCCGGTGAGGATTTTTCTGAGTTACTCGGCCGCTGGCGGCAGTGTCAGGTTTGGCTGGATAAAGGTTATGAGTGGGTGATGCCGCACCGCTACAGGCATATTTTCAGCGATGAAGCTGAGGCTGTTCATCCTTTATTTGTGTTGTTTGACGAAACTCCCGATCGCATTCAGCGCGGTTTGATGGCTGCTGGTTTGCCGTTTGTGGTGGAAAGTTTGAGTTTTGTGAATGAGGAGGAATTGGCAGAACAAGAATGTGTAGATTCTGAAGAGTAGGGAGTATGGGTGAAGAAAGTTACGAATTTTAGGGGCTGGTGCGATCGATTTTAGATTAAAGATTGAAGATTTTAGATTAAAGAATTGACCCCACGGATCAATTTGTTCCTATGATAAAATTGTAAACAATAGCTCCGATCGCCCTAAAATTATGTCGGAAACATTAATTGACATAGGTCTGCCCCCCGCATTTCCAGATCATACACAACTTCCTGAGTCTGACGGTACTTTCGTGAAAAATTTTCAGGAGCATCCTCAAAGCATAATTCTCACCGATTCCATCGGGCCTGTTTTGCAACAGCGACATCCCGACGGACGCTACTGCATAGGACAAGATTGTGGTATTTATTGGCGAGAAACTGAACCACCGGAACGAGGGGCAGAAGCTCCTGACTGGTTCTACGCCCCGAATGTTTCAGCACGCCCGGAACAGGGAAAATATCGCCGTTCTTACGTGCTGTGGCGAGAACATTTTGCACCTTTAATTGCTTTGGAATTTGCCAGCGGAAATGGCAATGAAGAACGGGATGCCACTCCTCTGTTGATGACTGATGAAGGAGAAGTGCAAAAACCGGGTAAGTTTTGGGTTTACGAGCAAATTATTCGCATTCCTTACTACGGCATTTATGAGATGAGCAATGATCGATTAGAAGTCTATCATTTGAGAGACTTGTCTTATCACAAACTAGAACCTAATCAACGGGGTCACTATCCGATTGAACCATTAGAAATTGAGTTGGGACTTTGGCAGGGAAGTTATCAAAATCAAACGCAACTTTGGTTGCGATGGTGGGATAATCACGGGAATTTGTTATTAATTGGTGACGAAAGAGCTGAACTTGAAAAACTGAGAACTGAACAGGAGCGTCAGCGTGCTGAACGGGCGGAACAAAAAGCGGCGCGACTTGCAGAGCGGCTGCTAGCAATGGGTATTGATCCTGATGCAGATGATTAAGTAAGCCAACCTAACAAAACAGAATATTCAGATATCCGACTTCTTCAAGAAGTCGGGTATCTAATAGATAATGTAATTGATTTTTAGCTTACTTGACAAATTGGGGCATGATTTCAGCGGCGGTGAATAAGCCGGAAATGCCTTTTCTTTGCAGCATGATCCCTGCTTTCAGATAACCGAAAGCTGGGCCGCAAACATTGGCTGCCATGCTGGTTTCATCGCCTAAAGTAAAGGTGTGAGTCGAGATTTTGCCCTCGAAAGTGCGGCCGGTAATTTGGACGTTGGTGCTCAGGGGTTTTTTGGCATTTCGGGTATCGACGATGCCGCCGACTGTGACTCGATCGCGATCGCAAATTCCGGCCAATTCCAACATAATATCATCGGCGTGTTCCATATTTTCCAGCTTCAATAAACCGTCGGTGCTATCTAACAGTGCTTCCACTTCTGCATCAGTCATTGCTTGGGCTTTTGGTACGTCATAACCGGGCAAATGTGCGATGTCTTCGCGAATCGTGGCTCGATAAGCTTCCCAATTAGCAATTCCGACTCCAAAGGTGATTTTAACGCTGTGAACTTCTGCGTAACTTTGAGCGGCTAATGCTGCTGCTGCTGTTAGTAACCCAGGTGTTGCACCGCAGCCTGTCATGTAGGTAATTCCTGCTGCTTGAAGTTCGGATTTCATGGCGAGAATTTGTTCAACGGCGCTGGTGCGTTTGATGGCATCAACTAATACTCCTTTCCAGCCGGATTCGATAAATTGTCTGGCTACAGATGCCATGAATGTGTTGGGAAGATTTGGTAATGCTAGGAAATAGCCGTCTACTCCTTGGGCTGTTTGGATGAGATCTTGAATACTGCGATCGCTCAAAATTCCCCCAGGTTCCAAATAACCTAATGAACCTTGAGACTTGTAAATTGCCTCGCATTTCTGGGAATTTAAGCCTTCTAGGGCATAAGCGTAACCTTTTTGATCGGCGGCGGCTACCCAGAGCATTTCGCGTTTGGGAGCGAGTAACCGGGCGGCGGCTTGGCCGAGTCCGCCGTAGCCGAGCACGCCTACTCGAATTGGTTGGTTAATTAAATCTGTGACTTGTTGTATATTCACTGGACTTTCTTGATATCGGACAACCTTTCATTATCGGTCAATCGGGTACAAATGAGAAATATATTTAGATTCTGTTTGATTTTAATAGAGAATTTATTAAATGAACCGCAGAGAGCGCAGAGTTCCCAGAGGGGAGAGCAAAGGAGAAGTACCAATTTATTAGAGTTGAGAATACGAACTTAGAAAAATTTGTATATTTTTGTTAAAATCTGTCCTTAACTCAAAAAATTTTGGCAAAATTGTATTCTATTCAATAGTCTCTACAGGAGATTCCCTGTGAAATATAAAATTCGCTATAAACCGTCCTTTGCGGCTATTTTCGTGACCCTCGCCCCAGGTGAAAGCATCACCGCCGAAGCGGGTGCAATGACTAGCATGGATGGTCAACTCTCGATGAAAACTGAATTTTCAGGTGGCTTCTTCTCTGCATTAATGAAAAAGTTTTTTGGTGGTGAATCTTTGTTTGTCAATAGATTCATCAATCCAACTCAATCACATCTCCAAGTTGTCCTAACTCAACCTACAATTGGCGATATAGAAGCCATAGAATTACAGAGCGATCGCCAAATTTGTTTTCAATCCGGCGCTTATATTGCTCATACAAAAGGGCTAAAAATTGGCGTAGGATGGGCTGGTTTTGCCAGTTGGTTTGCTGGCGAAGGACTGTTCAAATTAAAAGCCAGCAGTAACGGTAAAGGAGTCGTTTTTTTTGGTGCCTATGGCGGCATTACCAAGAAAACAATTACAGGGGATTTCGTGGTTGATAGCGGTCATTTAGTAGCCTATGAACCAGGAATTAAAATGAGTGTTGGTATGGCAGGAGGCTTATTTGGTTCAATCACTTCAGGTGAAGGATTTGTGAATAAGCTTTCCGGGAAAGGAGATATTTATTTACAGTCTCGTAGCATTGATGGTTTAGTTAAGTTTTTACGTCCCAAATTATTTTGATTTTGCAATAGAGGCAACAATAATGGAGATCCAAATTTTGCAGCAACCTGATTGTGCGATCGCCCACATCACTTTCAATGCTAGTGAAGAATTAGTGGCAGAAGCAGGTGCAATGATTGCCATGTCTGGCCACATTAATGTTAGCACTACTCTGCGACAAGGTAAAGGCGGCGGCATTTTAGGTGGAGTTAAACGAATGTTAGGAGGAGAGTCACTATTTCTAAGTGTCTTTCGTTCTCCTACTGCTGGCTGTGAATTATTTTTAGCCCCAAAACTTCTCGGTGATATCGTTCATTATCAAGTGTCTAATGTGGGGTTGGTAGTACAGGCAACTTCTTATTTAGCTAGTAGTTCTAATGTCAATATTGATTTAGGGTTTCAAGGTTTTAAATCATTGTTTTCTGGAGAATCAATTTTTTGGTTAGATATCAGCGGCAAAGGCGATTTACTTCTGAATTCTTTTGGGGCAATTTATGAAATTGAAGTGGCTGGCGAATATGTGGTAGACACTGGCCATATTGTCGCCTTTGAAAAAACGCTAAACTTTACAATTGGCAAACCTGGTTCTAGCTGGATAGGTGCTTTTCTAGGCGGTGAAGGATTAGTTTGTCGATTTAAAGGAAAAGGGAAATTATTTTGCCAAACTCACAATGCTTCGGCTTTTGGTAAATTAGTTGGCTCGCAATTACCGCCTAGATAATAGATCACTGTAAAATCATGGAGAAATAACAATGACGACAAATCAAATTGATTATACCATTGAGCATTCACCTTCCTATGCTTCATTACGATTAGACCTTAAGAAAAATGCAACTGTTTTTGTCGAATCAGGAGCAATGGCAGCAATGGACTCTTGCATCAAAATGAAATCGAAAGTGCCAGGGGGATTAATGAAAGGAATTGGTCGAATGTTAGGAGGTGAATCGCTATTTGTAAGTGAATTTACCGCGACCGGAAAACCGGGGCAATTGTTTGTTTCCCCAGGAGTTCCTGGAGATATTCAGCATTATTATCTGAATGGTAATAGCTTAATCGTTCAATCTTCCGGGTTTGTTGCCTCTAGTCCTACGGTCACTATTGACACAAAATTTCAAGGCTTTAAAGGCTTTTTTAGTGGCGAATCACTGTTTTTAATCAAAGCTAGTGGCAGTGGTGATTTTTGGTTTTCTTCCTACGGTGCAATTGTTGAAATTCCCGTTGATGGCGATTATGTTGTAGATACTGGTTACATTGTCGCTTTTGAAGATACTCTTAATTATCATGTGGAAATAATGGGCGGTTTATCTTTTAAAAATCTGAAAACTGGGATTTTAGGCGGTGAAGGATTGGTTTGTCGCTTCCAAGGTCAAGGTCGCCTGTGGATACAGTCGCGCAATCTGCTTCCTTTGCTCAATTTCTTAAATTCTTTCCGTCCAGTTAAAAGCGGTTAAGGTGACTTTTGTTCTGATTAATCTTTTGGTTGATATTTCCTATGCTTTCTTTGACCCTCGAATTCAATATCGTTAAACAGTTGACAGTTGACAGTTGACAGTCGTAGGGTGCGTCGCCACCGATCATCCCTCAAAAAATCGACAATCGATCAGCGACGCACCGATGCCTGTTGGCAGTTGAAAGTTGACAGCTAGGATAATAGGGAGAACTATGATGCACTGGGATTATCGAGTGTTTTTCGAGGATGGTATCTATACAATCCGCACGGTATATTATGACGATAGCGGTGCGATCGCTGCCTGCTCGGAAAAAGAGTCCGCACCTTTTGGAGAATCGTTAGAAGAACTTCAAGAAGAACTTAATCTGCTTCAAGAAGCTCTAAAAAAGCAAGTGCTTTCTGCTTCAGATTTACCAAATAAGGGCGATCGTCCGAAGGCAAAAAGAGGAAAGTCATTACAAGCAGTGCGGCAGCAACTTGGCTTGCAGTCGGAAGTCGCTAAAGGAAATTAGTTTACTTCAATTTAAATCGCAAAAGCCTGTTTAACATCCGGCCGCAGCAGGTAGTAAATGCAAACGATCGCAAAACCAAGAGTTAAAAAATTGACCGCAGTACCAGCACTACCCAACATTTTCGCTAACTGTGCGATTGTGGCGATGACATGAACAATTAACGTTCCCGTCCAAGCCCAAGTTTTAAGTTGAAACAAACCCCAAGTTAAGACTAAGGAGATTAGGCCTAAAATCAGACTGAGCGCGGCAAAAATTGCAATAAAGCCGCCGATTACAGTTCCCACTTTCGCCCCGCCGACAACAGCACCAAGCCCGCCAAAAATGCCTGCAAAAAGTAAGATCAACAAGCCGTCAAGGAGACTGAAGATTGCGCTAATTAGCTGTAAAATTGCCAGAATTGTAACGCTTTGAGGAAGATTCATTTTACGATCGAGTGAATTTTACGCGATTGGCAAATATTTTAACCTGTTAAGCGACTCGTTTTTGAACAAGGACGCCGTTACAGAGTGCGTGGCCTCAACCCAAGTTTACCGATCGCCGCCCCAGCGTGGTAAAATCTGGACACTGCGAATTCGCGAGCGTGACCGTTGCGGTGTCGATCGAACTTCCGTCTCAGTCTTTTGGCTGAGAAAACTTAACATTTTTTAATAACTTGCAAAAATTAGTTATAATTCTTGATAGATGCTGGTTGGGGAACTTTTTTTGAAATCACCCGATCGGATGAGTCCGAAAGACGATGCCAAGCATCAGCAAAAATTTTACCTTAAAAGTAATCCTGAGATTAAATTAGGTGAGTCGGTTATGATCGTTAGCCCCAAACAGGAAACTGCTCAGGTCAAGGTGGAAGACACCAAGACTGTAAACACCAAGACTGTAGACACCCAGATTGCAGATACCAAAACCCCCCAAAAGCAGTCTCCCAAGAAACCCGCGCGTCAGCCGAATCGGTGGGCGATCGGGCTGGTTGCAGCCGGGTTGCTAGCTGTACCGACTACCATATATATAGTAAATAGTAAATCGCAGCCGAAAGTAGATGCGATCGCCACCATGACAGTCCCGGTGGAATCGCAAAACCTCACCGTGCGGATTACATCTAGCGGCATCGTGCAGCCCGTACAGCGCGTGAATCTCAGCCCCAAAGGCTCCGGGCGGATCGCAGAATTATTTGTCGAACAGGGCGATAAAGTCCAAGCAGGACAAATTATTGCTCGCATGGAAAGTCGCGACGTGGAAGCGCAACTCGCTCAAGCCAAAGCCCGCGAGGCTAGCGCTAGAGCCAAACTTGCCAAAATCGCAGCCGGGAATCGCGTCGAAGACATCGCCAGTGCTCAAGCGCGCTTAGATCAAGCCAAAGCCAGTCTCGCCCAACTCCAAGCTGGCAGTCGCGTTGAAGAAGTCGCAGGAGCCAGATCCCGCTTGCAGCAAACTCAAGCCGGCTTGCAAAAACTGCGAGCCGGCAGCCGCGTGGAAGAAGTCAGCCAAGGGCGAGCTCGATTAGCCCAAGCTCAGGCTCGTTTAGCAGATGCTCAAACGGGTAGTTTAAAACAAGAAATTGCCCAAGCACAAACCCAAATTGAATCGAGTAAAGCCCAAGCCGAACTAACAGCTCAACGTGTGGAACGCAATCGGCCATTAGTACAAGAAGGTGCTCTGGCTCAAGATAAACTGGATGAATTAATTAAAGAAAATCGTACTGCCCAAGCTAAATTAACTGAATCCGAAAGACGTCTGCAACAACTGCAAGAAAATCGGCTGTCGCAAATCCAGCAACTGCAAGCTGCCGTTGAAGTCGAGAGCCAAGGATTGAAGCAATTGCAAAACGGGACGCGATCGGAAGAAATTGCTAAAAGCGAAGCAGAAGTTGCCGAAGCCAAAAGCAAATTAGCACAAGTAGAAAACGGCAATCGTCCCGAAGAAATAGCTAAAGCTGAAGCAGCAGTTGCTGAAGCAAAAAGCCAATTAGCAGTACAAGTAAATGGTTCTCGCCCGGAAGAAATAGATCAAGCTAAAGCTGACTTAGCCGAAGCCCAAGCTCAAGTCCACTATCAAGAAGTGCAGCTAGAAGATACTAAAATTCGCGCTCCCTTTGCAGGAGTTATTACCCAAAGATACGCCATCCAAGGAGCTTTTGTGACTCCGGCAACTTCGGCATCGGATGCTACTTCTGCAACTTCAACGTCGATTGTGGCTCTAGCAAGAGATGTGGAAGTTTTAGCGAAAGTGCCGGAGGCAGATATCAGTCAAATTAAACCGGGTCAAGTAGTTGAAATAGTCGCCGATGCTTATCCAGATAAGGTGTTTAAAGGTCGCGTTAAATTGATTGCACCAGAAGCAGTTAAAGAACGGGATGTGACGCTATTTCAAGTGCGCGTAGCCATTGACACGGGCAAAGATTTGTTGCAGTCGGGGATGAACGTAGATTTGAGATTTGTTGGTCAAAAGTTGAGGAATGCTTTAGTTGTGCCGACTGTGGCCATTGTGACTAATAAAGGTCAAACTGGTGTGTTGATTCCCGATGATAAAAAACAGCCGAAGTTTCAGCCAGTTACGATTGGTTCGACTATTGGTAATAAGATTCAGATTTTAGAGGGTGCAAAAGCGGGCGATCGGGTTTTTATCGAACTTCCTCAAGGTAAAAAACTTGAGGATATTATCAAGAATCAAAA
>Ga0316608_1001105_pt1 | contig 11158 bp, 8 predicted proteins | sample MIS2016152B_MG_FD_207673 | JGI IMG/M metagenome (GOLD analysis project Ga0316608, IMG submission 207673) | Microbial mat bacterial communities from Middle Island sinkhole, Lake Huron, Michigan, United States - MIS.2016.152B | ecosystem: Environmental > Aquatic > Freshwater > Lake > Sediment... | reverse complement strand
CAGGCTTCAGCTTTAATAGTATCAGTTGCACATTTAATTAACCAGGGAAACAGTCTGGTTGATGTAATGCGTGTAGTTCATCCCCATCCAAGTATAACGGAGGGAATTCAAGAATGTTTACGAGTGCTTAAAAATAAATCTATTTATAAACCGAGCGCTTTTCCGGAGTATATTAGGGTTTGGGAGTGGAAGCCGTAAAAAAAAGCCGCTTATCCAAGCAGCCTTCTCTACTATTAAAAAAGAAAATTCAAATATTATCAAGATTAACCGTAATAGCCGGAAGTTTATTGTGCTTTATTGTAACAGTTCCACAATCTTCGCTAAAAGTAAGAACATCAACATTATTAGCTGCTGTAATAGTAAGTGTTCCATCAACGAACCAGTTACAGTCGGGTTGAGTTTCTAATTGATCTGAAATATTAGTGAAGCTAACCCCTTTTCTTGAAGTACCTTCGGATGTTCCAGAAATACTCCAGTATTTATTTGCACTAATTTTACTTAACAAAGTCATTGTAATAGTTGAATTCCATTGAACTTTGCTAGCATCGCTAAATGTAAGAGCCATATCAACTGCATCTATTGTGTAGGAAGTAATATTGTTTATAACATGAGCAGTAATTGTCATACTTCCAGTAAGTTGAGCATCATCTATATAAAAATCGACAAAAGTGACAACGGCGCTGGTTCCATCTCCCCATCCTTGCTGATAACCTGTGATCTGAGCATAAATAATGCCTTTTTTAGTAACAACATCAGGTGGGGAGCATCCATCAACTCCATAATCTACTTTAAGCTTTCCTGTTACAAGTTCATAACTAATAGCTGGACATGAGGGTAATGATTTTAATCCGCTTAATCCATTTTCAATTGCACTAAAAACTTCTCCTACTGCTTTTGATGTTTTAGCGTTTTCCTGTGCAGCACTAGTATCAACTGATGGTTGATCTAAAGAGACATCATCACATGAAACCATAATTAAACCCATTGTAAACAACAAGGTAATTGATTTTAATAAACTTTTCCTCATCATAATTATTTATTTGTTTGACTTTATAGAAACTGCAATTTCATACTTATTATTGCAAAGCAAATTGCAATATTAACAATTAAAAGACAAAGCTCTTGTTCATTATCTAGATATTCATCTCTTCTAAACCTTATTAATTGCTACTACATTCTAAATTACAAAATTTAAACTAAGCTTTAACTATAGGGGACAATAAAAAAACAATAATTACAATAATTTAATTGAAACTTAGAAAACATAGGAGATTAGTGGCCTCTCAATTTCTTAGATATACTGTTCACGGTTTAAAGTTTCCATTTTCGAGTTTTGTAAATCAATTAAAATTCTGCGTATTGACAAATTGTGAAAGTTAAAATTTAACCCGTTTTTAATATAATAGACTTCACAACTAAGAATTACAGATCTGGGATAAAAATATTTTGTTAATCTGAAAAAAAGAATCCGATTTAGATGTCGATTTTGAATTAATAACATCGAATTGAAAGAAGAAAAGGACGAACAAAGTAAAGTCACAGCAAGAGTTCGATGGTTCAGAGTATTTAGAAGTTAAAACTTTATTTATTTAGCTTTTTAATAATTAGAATAGAGGAATTCAAAAGATTATTATTGTTTGAGGTAAATAAAAGGAATCTAATATTCAGATAAAATACTTCTAAATTCTTTATTAGGGTATATAAGAGAGCCTGGTTCAGCAAAATCGGGCTTTAGACCATGCACAAAATACATATCAATTTCGCCTTTGTTTTTAGCAACTACTTTTCCTCTGTATTCGCAGTTAAAATATTCTTCAATATGCTTAAATGTTTCACCAGAAATATTAACTTTTCCAACCTCTCCAGCAGATTCCATTCTACTGGCAGTGTTTACAGTGTCGCCCCAGATATCATACGCAAACTTCTTTTTACCAATAACTCCCGCTATCACTTTGCCTGTGTGTATACCTAAGCGAAGATTCCAAGCTTCTTCTCCTTTTGCCAGCTTTTCCTCGTTCAGTTTAGTGACAAATTCCTGCATTTCAAGTCCTGCTAAAACTGTATCTATGGGGTTACTTTTGTTTCGTAAGGGAAGGCCACCAACGCACATGTATGAATCTCCAATGGTTTTAATTTTTTCTATGAAATGACCACCTATAATTTCATCGAACTTAGCAAAGAATATACTAAGTTCAACAATGATTCTCTGCGGGCTCAGTTTCTCTGAAATTTGAGTAAATCCTTTAAAATCAGTAAATAATACACTTACAGTTTTATAGGTTTTAGCATCAACAGTGCCTTTATTTTTTAATTGTTCTGCAATTTCGGCAGGCAAGATATTTTGCAAAAGATTATCAGATTTTTCCTGTTCGGCTTTCAAAAACTGATTTTTCTGTTCCAGTTCGGAGGATTGTTGTTCTAAGATTTCAGTTTGCTTAACAATATTTTTTATCAGTTTAAACATCGACAGGGTTGATTTAACACGAACAAGCAATTCAACCCTATCAATTGGTTTTCGAATAAAATCAATTGCGCCGGCATCAAAAGCGGTTTGTAAGTTTCCTGACGAAGTAATTATGATTACCGGTATTTCATTGGTTCTATGATCGCTTTTCAATTGTTCCAAAGCTTCAATTCCATTCATTACCGGCATTTCCCAATCCATGATAATCAAATCAATCTCTTGTTCACAGGCAAATTCATATCCTTCTTTGCCATTGTATGCTGAAAGAATTCTATAATCGTGGTTCTCAGTTTCAATAGCATTTTCAATAAACATGTGTACAAAACGATCATCGTCAACTACCAGAATATTGTATTTCACAAAAATCTATTTTAGTTATTTTTACAATATTGAAACTGCATAATTCCAATATTTTAATTTCATCCTTATTTAAAATTTCAGGCTTTAAAAAATTAATATTTGGTTTATAAAAACCAATAAATACTATTTTGGTTAGATGCAAATACCATAAATACAAATAGACTCGTTTCTATTAATTGGAACAAATTTATCATAAACCTTCATGTAAGTAAATAAGTTTCATACACTTATTTGTTTCACATCTAGTTTTTAAGGCAAACTACAAATAACACATGGTAAAGATAATCAATTTTTATCAAGAATTAATTTTGGTTTTTAAAATCAAAAAAAGAATTTTCAATAAATCAGCTAATTAAATTTTACCAAGCAAATTTTTTATTAATTGTGCCATTTTAGGTTCTGATTTAGCTGCAATTTGCTGTACTTCTTCGTGTGTAATTTCAACAATATGCCCAGGTACTCCACTATCAGTAATTACAGAAATAGCAAAGCATGTTAAATTCATATGGCGTGCCACAATAATTTCAGGAACAGTTGACATTCCAACTGCATCAGCACCTATGGAACGGATATATTTATATTCAGCAGGGGTTTCAAAAGTTGGCCCTGTTACACCCGCATAAACACCTTGTTTAACCTTGATGCCCATTTCTGTAGCAATTTCAAGAGCAAGCCTGATTAATTTTTTATCATAAGCCTCACTCATGTCAGGAAACCTAGGGCCGAACTCTTCGTAATTCTTCCCTATAAGTGGATTTGTTCCAAAAAGGTTAATATGATCGTTAATTATCATTAAATCACCAACTTCAAATTCGGGGTTCATACCTCCACTTGCATTTGAAACTATCAAATTAGAAATTCCAAGTTGCTTAAGAACTCTGACAGGCAAGGTAATATCCTGCATTGAATATCCTTCATAAAAATGAAACCGTCCCTGCATTGCCACTACATTTTTATTTGCAAGAATTCCAAAAATGAGGTTCCCATGATGGCCTTCAACTGTAGATAAAGGGAAATTAGGAATATCGGAATATTTAATTTGATCTGTGATTTCTATTTCATTAACTATTGCACCCAAACCGGTACCTAGAATAATTCCAACCTCAGGTTTGAATTTTATTCTATTTTGTATAAACTGAGTTGTTTCTTTTATTTTTTCTAACATAGTCAAGTATTTGATTTTTAAATTCGTTTTCATTCTCAATAAAACTTACTTCAATAGGTACAAAAAACATGTTTCGAGATAATATTTCATCTACATTTTCAATTTCACGCATTTTAACAGCATCTTTTTCAGTGGTTATTATTATTTTCTTATCATTATTGATTGCTTTGAATGCATTTACGATTTTATTTAATTTATGGATATTATAAGATGAATGATCAGCCAATTCAATATGAACAATATCCTGAGAAAGCATTTTTAGATGTTCAATAAATGGTCTAGAATATGCTATTCCGGTAATAACAAGAATTGTGAAAATTTCATGGCTATTATTAAAATCGCTTGGCAAATGCAGATTCTTATTGAACACAGGTTCAAATTTACCATAACTAAAACTTGTAAAATATAGCTGTTGGAAAGGATATGGATGGATTTGTTCAATAATAACCCTTCTTTCAATTGGTTTTATCTCAACTGGTGTTTTTGTAACAATAATAATATCAGCCCGCCTTATTTCACGTGCATTTTCTCTTAAATTCCCAAATGGAAGAAGGTAAGATTTGTCAATCCTTCTGTTAAAATCAACAAGGAGAATTGAAAGACCTGGCTTTACATACCTGTGTTGAAATGCATCATCGAGAATTATTATTTCATTTTTTCTTTGTTCTAGAGTAGTAATTCCTTCTACTCTATCTGCATTTACAGCAATATCGAGTTCAGGAAATTTAAATTTCATTTGAGCTGGCTCATCTCCAACATCTTTCGTTTTCGGATTATCTTGCGCCAAAACAAATCCTTTGGTTTTTCTTTTATAGCCACGGCTAAGTATTGCAACTTTAAATTTTCCTTTTAAAAGTTGGGCAAGATATTCGACATGAGGAGTTTTGCCAGTTCCTCCAACAGTAATATTTCCTACTGAAATTACAGGTATCTCAAATTGATGGCTTTTTAATATTTTGAAATCAAAAAGAAGATTTCTTAAAGCAACAACTAAACCATATAAGAAAGAGAATGGGATAAGTAATAATCGAAACATAGACTATTTGGCCTAATTTAATTATAAATAATGTTAAAAGGAAGCCTTGCCTGCACACCTTTTTGCTTTGATAAATTCTTATACATTTCAAAATATGGCTCAAAATCATTAATTTCCTGTTCAAAAACATGTGATCGAACATTACCATCCATGATTTCTATGAAAGTATCAAATGGATCTTTTGGTTGAGGATAATTAACTATTCTGTAATTTTCAAGATTTGCTTTTTTTGCTGCAATTTCAATGGCATCTTCCATACCTCCCAATTTATCGACTAGACCAAGTTTTAACGCATTAATACCGCTCCATATACGGCCTTGTCCAATGCTATCAATCGCTTCAACTGTCATTCCTCTTCCATCAGCAACATGTTTTATAAATGTAGAATAAATATCTTCAATCGATCCTTGAATATAAGATTCCTCTTCCTTTTCCATTTTTCTTGTAACTGTTCCAATATCTGAAAATTTGTTCGTATTTACTCTATCAACAGTAATTCCAATTTTATCATTCAACAATTTTTGTATATTAAAAAGTACACCAAAAACTCCAATTGAACCAGTTAATGTATTCGGATCAGCAATTATAGAATCAGCAGCACAAGCTATATAATAACCACCCGAAGCAGCATAATCGCCCATAGACACAATAACTGGTTTTTCTTTCTTCGCAAGAAATACTTCATGCCAAATAATTTCGGAAGCAAGCGCGCTGCCTCCCGGAGAATTAATTCTAAGTACTATTGCCTTTATTTTATCATCATTCCTAAGTTTACGAATATTACTTGAAAGGCTTTCTGCACCAATGTTTGAATCATCGCCTTTACCCATAACAATCTCACCGGTAGCAAAAACAACTGCAATTTTATCCTTAGAAAGACCCTTTTCTTTATTGTCAACTTTCTTTTTAGGAACTTTTGAATAAGTTGCGAGCGATACAAATTCGAGATCCTCCAAACTTTTAGATTGTGTTTTTTTCATTAACTGTAACAAAACTTCATCATAATATTTTAAGCTATCAACCAACCCCAACTCAACTGATGAAATTGCATTTTTAACTAATAACTTATCAGCAATTTCATTTAACCGATTAAGTTCAATTTTGCGTTCAATCGAAATCTTTTGCAAAATATCTGTCCAGATAGTTTTTGTGAAAGTGGAAAGTTGTTCTTCATTGGCCTCGCTCATTTTATCCAATAGAAAGGGCTCAACCGCACTTTTAAATTTGCCATGTCTAATAATAATTGGTTCAATGCCAAATTTTTCAAAAACACGTTTAAAGAACATTACCTGCATCGATAGTCCCACAAAGTCCATTCCTCCTTGAGGATTGGTATAAATTTTATCGGAAACACTTGCCAAATAGTAGGTACCTTGAGTATAAAAATCGGCATAGCTTATGAGGAATTTTTTTGATTTTTTGAAGTCAAGAAGAGCATTCCTAATTTCTTCGATTGTAGCAATACCAGCATCGATCGATGATAATTTCAAAAAGATGCCATCAATATTGTCATCGGTTTTTGCTTTATTGATGTTTTCGAGGATTATGTTTAAACCAGTACTTTTATCTGGTTGAAGATTCATAAAATCAAAATTACTAAATGGATTATCTGGCTCTCTATCAGTAATTGAAGATGAAAAATCAAATGTGAGTATTGAATGTTTTTCTATCTCTGAAACTTCTGCATCGCTCGCCGAAGACATGATTCCTATAATCACTAAAAAAAAGAGGAAAAAAAGTACAATTGAAGCTAAGATTGTTCCTATTAACGAAGCTAAAAGCGTTTTAAAGAATGTTTTCATATAATGAATAATTTTAAGGCTTTATTATATTTTGCTGCAAAATACTAAATTTTAATGGAAAAGATTCAAAATTGAAATATTTTTTATGCATCGGTACCCGAAGTTTATCTTCAATTATATTCGTCTCAAATAAAATATTCAAAATTTATTAGTTAGCTAAAAAAGGATTCTACTTGCTGTTTATCAATAAATAGCTGAGAAATAAGCTCTTCTACAGAATTAAATTTCATTTCGTTTCTGATTCTTCTATAAAAGGATAATCGTATTTTTTTACCATAAAGAATACCGTTAAATCCCAGAATATGAACTTCAATACTTTTGGTTTCATTTCCATTATTAAAAGTAGGGCGGTTTCCAATGTTTAACATTCCCTGATAATCAATATCTTGAATTGTTACGTGAACTGCGTAAACTCCATCACAGGGAATTAGCTTATATGGGAACTCAGGTTTAATATTGGCTGTTGGAAAGCCAAGATCTCGTCCAATTTTTTTCCCATTAATTACAGTACCTGAAATGGTAAAACTACGTGATAGATAAAAATTAGCAAGTTCAATTTCGCCTTTTAGTAAAGCATTCCTTATGCCGGTTGAACTAATTTTTAACTCATTAACAATCAAAGCTTCAACCTCTTGAATTATAAAATTGTATTTTTGAGCATAGTTTTGCAAAACATTAAAATTACCTTCCCTGTCCTTACCAAATTTATGATCAAACCCCACAACTAATCCTTTTATGTGTAATATTTTAAAGAGATAATGCTCTATAAATGCATCAGAAGAAAGTTGTGAAAACTCTTTTGTAAACGGAAGAATAATCAAATGCTCTATTCCTTGTTCTTCAATCAGTTGAATTTTCTCTTCAATACTTGTAATCATCAGAAGCTCTTCATCGGTTGATTCAATAACCATTTTAGGATGAGGCCAAAAAGTAACAACAACAGATTGACCATCATTACTTTGCGCAAGTTTTTTTAATTGTTTGAAAATTGACTGATGACCCAAATGTACCCCATCAAATATTCCAACAGTAACAAAAGGGTTTTTAATGTTGGCAGAATATATATCTTTGTAAACTTTCACAATAATATTTTAAAATAGTGATAAAATAACAATTCAATAAATAACAGATTACACTAAAACAATATAAATTCAATTCACTTTGTGCAAAAGTAAAAAAATCAATGCGATTTAATTAATTCATAGAATTTATATCTTTGTCGAAATTTTTTAAATAACAATAATAACAAGGACACCTCAAAAATGTGTATTATTTTCAACATAGATAGCGATTTCGAAAGATAAACATTTTTTATAGAGGTTTCAACATATGATATTCTGACCCATTTTGGGACTGATTTAATTAGTATAAATATTTAATATTTTTTTATGAGTAAATTATTTTTTTATGTCGCTTTCTTATTCCTAGCGAGCGCATGTGGCAATAAGTTGGGCGATAATGAATTCCTGGTTAAAGGTGTTATTGAAAATTCCAAAGGAAAAACAATCTTTTTAAGTGAGTTGACAAAAGGAGGGGATGTAAACATTGATTCAGTTAAAATTGCTGATAATGGCGAATTTAAATTAAAAGGCAGTACATCATATCCCAAGTTCTATTTATTGAGAATATCACCTAACGATTTTATTACCTTATTATTAGATTCTGCAAATATAATAACTATAAATGCAGATGCAGAGAACTTTGCTAAAAGTCATACTGTTGAAGGATCTAAAGATATGCAACTCATTAAACAACTTAATGATCGTTTGACTATTTCACACAATTCTATCGATTCTATAAGTAAAATTTTTCAATCTATAGAAGGATTGCCTGATCAGGATTCCTTAAAAGCTGAAATTGATTTGGCTTTTGGTAAAATATTGGAAAACCAGCGTGCATTCTCACAAAAATTCATTGATGACAATGTTGGCTCTATGGTTACAATGCTTGCCCTATCCCAACAATTGGTACCAAAAGTATCTGTATTCAAAATTCCTGACGATCTATCTTACTTTGAAAAAGCGGATGAAGCCATTTATAAATTGTATCCACAGTCGGAAGATGTGCAAAATTTGCACAAATTTGTAACTGCAGTTCAATCACAATCTCAGGTTCAGGAAACCGGTAGTTTTAAAACAGGTGATGCAGTTCCAGATATTTCACTTCAAAACCCACAAGGAAAAACAATTTCATTATCCTCTTTAAAAGGCAAATATGTTTTACTTGATTTCTGGGCAGGATGGTGTAAGCCATGCAGAATGGAAAATCCAAATTTAGTTGCAAACTACAAAAAATATAGCAAAAAAGGTTTTGAAATATTCCAGGTATCTCTTGATAAAGAAAAAGAATTATGGGTTCAAGCTATTGAGCAAGACCAACTAGCAGCATGGAACCATGTTAGCGATTTGCAATTCTGGCAGTCTGCCCCAGCAAAAATATTTGGTATTACTTCTATTCCTGCCAACTTTTTACTCGATCGCGAAGGTAAAATCATTGCAAGCAATTTAAGGGGGGAAGCATTGGGGGCAAAGTTGGAAGAGATTTTTAGAAATTAGTAAATTAGAAATTGGTGTATTTGTCATTAGTAAATTAAAAATAAAAAAAATCGGATAGCTTTTACAGTCCGGTTTTTTTTATTTATTTTTTAAGTAGCTGAGCAACTTGCACCAATTTAATAAATTCTGCCCTATAACCATCAGGATCATCACCTTTGGAAGTTTTTGCCAATTCCGATACCTGCTCAAAACTTGCATTGCCTTTGAATTTAGAATCACGGAGCAATAAACCAAATTCACTAACAGCAGCAGCCCATTTAAAGTTCTCTGAGATATTCTGCTTGAAATCTTTTTCGGTTATTTTTTGTTTGATTAATTTGCTTTCAGATGCATCCGGTTCTTTATATCGTAATTTTAATGTCATTATATCATCACTTTTAACAATGTTCGATTTCTGGTATTCAAGCGGATCAATTCCTGGAATCTCTTCTTTGGAACCTGCCGGAATAATTTCATATAAAGCAGTTACAGTATGCCCTGCACCAATATCGCCGGCATCTTTTTTATCATCGTTAAAATCTTCTTTGTTGAGCATCCTGTTTTCGTAACCAATTAATCTGTAAGCCTTAACTTTTGAAGGATTAAATTCTACCTGTAGTTTTACATCTTTTGCAATGGTATAAATTGTCCCGAAAAATTCTTTTCCCAATGTTTTTTGGGCTTCAAGAATATTATCAATATATGCATAATTACCATTTCCGGCATTTGAAAGTTTTTCCATTTTGGAATCTTTATAATTACCCATTCCAAAACCAAGAACTGTTAAAAAAACACCTTCTTCGCGTTTTTTTTCTATCAGACGTTCCATTGCGGCATCACTGCTTTCTCCGATGTTAAAATCACCATCAGTAGCTAAAATAACCCGGTTGTTACCACCTTTAATAAAGTTTTCCTTTGCAATTTTGTAGGCAAGATTAATTCCCTCACCTCCAGCAGTTGAGCCACCTGCCTGCAATTTATCAAAAGCTTCAAGAATATCATTTTTTTCATCACAACTGGTTGAAGGAAGAACAATTCCTGCTGCACCAGCATAAACAACCATTGCAACTTTATCTGCAGGACGGAGCTTCTCAATTAAAATTTTAAACGATTGTTTCAATAAAGGCAGTTTATTGGGTTCGTCCATAGAACCTGAAACATCAACTAAAAAAACAAGATTGCTGGCTGGCAGGTTTTTTACTTCTATTTCTTTGCCTTTCAATCCAATAGCTATTAATTGATGGTTTTCGTTCCATGGGCATTTAGCCAACTCAAGGTTAACAGAAAACGGCGAATCATCTTTTGGCAAAGGATAATAATATTCAAAATAATTGATCATTTCTTCAATCCTTACTGCATCTTGTGGCGGCAGCTGATTATTTTCAAGGAATCTCCGAATATTAGAATATGATGCTCTATCAACATCAACCGAAAAAGTTGACAATGGATTGCTAATTACACTTACAAATTCATTTTCCTTAATTTTATCGTATGATTCGGTATTAAAATCTTGTTTTACCTCATCATCCGAAACCAAAGGATTAACTTTTCCATCCTCCTCTGCTTTGTCCTTCATTGGTTGCATTTCATATGCCACATCTTTACTTTTTGCGGCATTTATGCCCTTTCCATTGCCGCAAGCTGCAAACAAGATATTAATCAAAAAAATGACTGCAATAAAAATCCTATTAAAAATGACTAATGTTTTCATAATTTCAAGTTTTATTTTTTATTAGATGAAATATTTATAAAAATTCCATATAATAAATATTAAAATTATCGAAGAAAGAAAAGGTA